>OLQS01001893.1_pt1 | contig 11300 bp, 10 predicted proteins | sample 1672291 | NCBI WGS metagenome assembly OLQS01 (sample SAMEA3136668, study PRJEB25190) | human gut metagenome | biome: human gut; feature: human-associated habitat; material: faeces | place: Austria | collected 2013
TGGCTCATCTGCTGAATAAATTTTGTTTTCTTATACCAAAACAGGCATCCAGAAACTTAGATAAGCTTCCAAATGCCTGTCTCTTTTTCTTATTTTCTATCCTTCCATCAGCTTCCTGATCTCCTCCGCAAGAAGCTTCACATTCCTGATCAGGCCATCAAATGCCCCATATCCGTAAAACCGGATAAACAGGATGCCGACCGGTACAGCGATGATCATTCCCGCAATACCGCGGAACTTGAAACCAAGATAGAGGAAGAATAGTGTTGCAAGCGGCGGAAGTCCCATGCTGTCACCGACGATCTTCGGCTGGATCACCTGACGGATGCCCTGTGTTAAAACATAGAGAATGACAAGGCTGAGCGCATAACCGTACTCCCCGGTAAAGAGTCTCACCACTGCCCAGGGAATCAATGCCGTTCCTGTGCCGAACATCGGCAGAAAATCCAGAATCGCGATCGCGATTCCAAGAAAAATTCCATATGGAACCCTGAGGAATAACATTCCGATCACCAACACCACTGCGACCACGAACATGATCTTAAACTGCGCCAGAAAATACCCGCCGATCAACGTCCGGATATCGTTCTTCATCATCCGTCCATACTTGATCACAGGCTCCGGCATAACCTTCCGCACCGTCTCCACAAGCTTATCATGATCTGCCAGAAACAGATAAGAAGAAAGAAATACGATGATCGTATTCACAAAGACCTCCGGCAGCGTCCGCACTACGCGGCTGCCTGCGGAAGCCGCGATCTTCTGAACAAAATCACCGATATATCCACCCACATTCTCCAGCTCGGAAACGATCGTCATCTCCGTGTCTGCAGGAAGATACTTCAAAAGTCCCCCGATCCGCTCGCAGGCCAGATCGACCTCCTCCCGGATCGACGCATAAATTCCGGGCAGTGCCTGCCCAAACTCCGTCGTTTCCCGGAACACCCAGGAAAACAGCGCATAGATGCCAAAGATCACCAGTGCCAGCACACCTGCGATCAGAACCATCGAGCCGTGCCTGCGGACGATCTTCAGCCGCTTTTCAAAAAAACGCACCACCGGATTCGCGATCGCTGCCACGATCCATCCGATCACAAACGGAAGAAAAAACACCACCAGCCTCAGTCCCCAGACACAGACGAGATAAACTGTGAGCAAAGGAACCAGAATATTTAAAATAATCCCTGCATACTTTCTGAAATTCATTCCATGGACCTCCTAATCCTGTAAAAATCCTGCTGCATTCCATCCGCAGTATTTTACTCAGTCGATCCCCCTTTTTCAGTACTCCACATGATCTCATACGGCTTTATATGCTTTCAAACAAAGTCCGGCTAATGATCTGTACTCCTTTCACCGGTTTTCCCGCCATCACTACTTACAAAGCCCGTACTCCTCTGCAATCTTCTTAAATGCCGGCAGAGACCTCTCGATCTGCTCATAGGACACACAGTAAGCCAGTCTCACGTACCCCGGACAAGCAAACGAACTGCCCGGAACTACCAGCACGTGATGTTTCTTCGCCACCTCGCAAAATTCCTTCTCGTTCTCCACCGGAGACTTCACAAACAAGTAAAACGCTCCATCCGGCTTCGCACAAGTAAATCCATACTCCGTCAGAGCGCCATAGATCAGATTCCTGTTTTTCTCATAAGCCTCCAGATCCACCGTAACCTCATGTTCAATGCAATACTTGATCACCTTCTGAACCAATGACGGCGCATTCACGCACCCAATCACCCTGTTCGCGATCGTAGCCGCCCCGATCAGGGCCGCAGAATCATCCACCTCATCCGGAATCACAACATATCCGATACGCTCGCCCGGAACAGAAAGAGACTTACTGTAAGAGTATCCCACAACCGCATTGTGATAATACTTCGTCACAAACGGAACCTCAACTCCGCCGTAAGCCAGCTCACGATACGGCTCATCAGAGATCAGCACGATCGATGTGCCAAACTCCTTCTCTTTCTTCTCCAGGATCGCAGCCATAGCCTTGATCGTCGCCTCATCATACACAACACCCGTCGGGTTGTTCGGGTTGTTGATGATAACAGCCTTCGTCTTAGCAGTGATCTTCGCCTCAAACTCATCAAGCTTCGGCATAAACGTCTCAGTATCCGGAGAAATGATCACAACATTTCCGTCATAGTTTCTCACATACGCATTATATTCCACAAAATACGGTGCAAACACGATAACCTCATCGCCCGGATTTAAAATGCTCTTTAAAATGATATTTAATCCGCTCGCCGCACCCACTGTCATGATCAGGTTCTTAAAGGAAAAATTCGTTCCGAACCGTTTATTTAAGGACTCTGCGATGGTCTGACGGACATCTTCATAGCCTGCATTGCTCATATATCCATGGAGTGTCATGAAATCCTCATTCTTCACCACGTCGAGGATCGCCTCTGTCACCTGCGGAACCGGAACATTCGGGTTTCCAAGGCTGAAGTCATATACATTCTCCTTGCCGTAAACAGCAGCCATTCTTTTCCCTTCCTCGAACATTGCGCGGATCGCGGAATTATTTGCCATAAATGGTTTCATTTTTTCTGATATCATAGCTGTCTCCTCCGTCTGTTATATTTAATCTCTAAAAAAATTCCAAAGGCACCGGTCACCACAAAGTAAAACCAGGTCGTAGGATTGGAATACCAGGTTGTAAAAAACGAGAGCATAAAATAGAGCGCTCCCTGAGAATAGAATAGGTACCACGCCGGATTTCTTCCCGGGTATGTCCTTGCAGAAAGCCATGCGGCAGCCGCTCCCAATATTGATGAAAACAGAAACACACCGGCAATTCCAAAATCATAATACGCGTCATAGAAGAGTGTAACCGTAGTCAGCTCCTCCTTATTCACGTAGATCGGCCAGTCCACTAATGCAGGCTTTATAAACTTAAGCCCCGATAATGCCCAGAGCGGAAACATTCCCTTTAGTCCCATAGAATGGGCCGGAAGCTCCCGTACCAGACAGTCAAAATTATCGTAATTGTTTGCGATATACATGTAAGGCTGCGTGATAAAGATCGGCGTAGCCGCATTCTTCATCTCAAAGATCCCATTCAGATACGTCACATCATGGCTTCTGGCAATCGTTAAGATCACATAGAGTGGAACAAGTCCCGCCGCCGCCATGAAAAGGTACCTGATTTTCCTGTGTCCGCTGACGATCATAAATGTCAGCACTGCGAGAATCACCGCAAAGATCAGCTGAAATCTCGACACACAAAGCACCGGGATCAGAAGTGCGATTCCCGTCATAATGAGGGACACGGCTTTTTTCGCATTTCCCATGTTCCTGTCGTAAAACCACAGCAGAACTTCCATGGACGGAACCAGTACACATGAGACCGTCACATAATGGACCCCGGAAATATGGAAATATGAGTAGGCATGCGGCACTCCCCGAAGGAGAAACGGCACATATCCCAACCGGAATGCCTCAAACAGAAAGGCAGTCAGGGACAGGATTGTCAGCCCGGTAAGTGCAATGAAAATTCTTGTCCCGTATCTCTCTGCAGCCTTCTCTGTAAACTTCTGAGAAAAACCAGCTACAGTCTTTTTTTCTTCCCCATATCCAAATTTCTTTTCTGCCAGCGCGTACACATTCCAGAATGCCGCAAAAGCTACAAAAAAGCACGCCCAGGTCTCTAAACTCCAGTCCTTTTGAAGGTTTGACAGCTTCAGGCAGGAGATTCCTTCTCCTCCCACATAAAACAAGGAAAACAGTCCGCGGAGATGAAGCGGATTGCCGCTTTTCCCATATTCCCACAGATAAAGATATAGTGCTGCAAACATCAGCGACATTCCTGATAAGGTAAAATGGGCGCTGAATGCAAAAAGCATGGCAGCGCCGTAACAGATCACATAAACCAGCATATCAGCCTACTCTCCGAGACCGCCATTGATCAGTTCCGTGATTGCATCCAGAGCTTCCTTTTCGTCCACTCCCTCACAGATCAGCTCGATGTCATCTCCGCACTTTACGCATGCCCCCAGCACACTCAGTACACTTTTCGCATTTGCTGTCGTGTTTTCATATTCAAATTTGATTGAACTCTGGAACCGCAATGCCTCCTTACACAGAAGCCCTGCCGGCCTTAAGTGGAGACCGGTGGGGTTTTCAATCGTAACTTTTTGCTTTACCATAAGTGATTTTTACTCCTAATTTCGAAATAACGTCTGAAGACCGGTCGCCTGATGGGCTTCCGTTGTCTCCGGCGGGATGATCACAGCATGCCTCGTCTGTGACACGCTTGAGTCTTCTTCTGTTTCCGCCTCTTTGCTGCTCTCCGGCACAGTTTCCGGCGCCTTTGTTGTCTCCTCCGCAGTCGTCTCAGGCTCTGCCTCTGTGCCGGTTTCCTGTTTCCTTGAAATATTTACCGTACAGCTTGAGATTCCTAAAAGATCATATGCGGAATCCAGTTCTCTGCTGAGTTCCGGCTGAACCTGATGGCTTCCCTCACCCATTCCGGAAACATTTAAGCTCAGATCCGAAGCGGCAAGCTGCAGACTGTCGAGTTCTTCCTGAAGGGCGCGGATCCGCACTGTAACGGTCGATGGATCTGACTGATAGCTGTAAGCACTGTTCGCACCCGCATAGCAGTCTGAATCGACCCGTACCGTGTACTCCCGCTCCTTCAGTTGTTCTACAGTAAGCGTCACAGTAATCTCTGAACTGCTCATTCCGGCAAGGGAAACTCCATCTGGCAGATAATCATTCAGGTCGATGGTCCTCACGATATTCGCTTTCGCTCCGGAGACATCAAGTTCATCCTTCGGGATCGTGATCGTATTCAAAGATGCCAGAGCACTCTTTAATCCGACCACCGGAACACTCTTGAGCTCGCACTCCACACCAGTGTAGCGATATCCGCTCGCCACTTCCCCTGTGACGTCGAAATCCAGATTCAGGTTCTTCACCTTCAGGATCTCCATCGTATAATCAACACTCTTGCAATTACTGATCAGACGATCACTGATCGTAATGCTATTGTTGTTTGCATCATAAAATTTCGGTTCCTCAGAATCACTCCAGTCAGCGTTCTTTCCATCCAGACTGATCTCGATTCCGACACTGCTGATCTGTCCGATCAGGGATTCCGGACCTTCTACAGTAAGTGTCTCCGGTGACAACGTCACCTTACCGGTCTGGTAACCATCCTCAAGCATTCCGGTTGTCGTGACACCGATCGTAAATGTCTTTCTCTGTAACGGTTCCGTCTCGATCTTGATCGTTCCCGTCCGGCTTACCGGTGTGGAAACCAGATACTCCGAATGGCTTAAAACTTCAATCTTGATCGGGATTGCTCCCGTCACAGACCACATGTCCGTCATATCCGCATACGCCCGGAAATCCGAAGAACGGATCCGGTACGCGTCCGTTGTCTTTATCTCATATTGAACCGTCGTTGTCGATTTTCCGATGACTTCATAGGTCAGGTTATTCTTCGTGAGGACGTCGCTGTTAATGATCTCCACCGGCACCTCCACAGTATCCGTCATAACCGGATCCGCCACATTGACGACTCCAAGCCAGACTAAAAAGGCACACAGGAAGGAAATCAGCAAAAGTCCCCATCGTTTATTCTGCTTTTCTTTCATTTTTATGCCATCCCTTCAAGAGTTTGAACGGGCCGGATACCGTCTCCTCCTCCGGCTTTGCGGCGATTGCGAGCTTTAACTCCTCCGGACTATTGATCCTTCTGAGGGTTCCGCCCTCCGCCAGAGACACCCGTCCTGTCTCCTCGGAGACTACCACGGTCAGGCTGTCCGTACTCTCACTGATTCCGAGAGCTGCACGGTGCCTGGTTCCCAGGTCTTTGCTGATGCTTAAATTGTCTGAAAGCGGCAGGTAACAGGTCGCAGAGGTTACGCGGTTTCCACGGATAATGATCGCGCCATCGTGAAGAGGCGTGTTGTGTTCAAAAATATTGATCAAAAGCTGGCTTGTAACAATTCCGTCTATCGGAATACCCGTGCGTTCGATCTCCGGAAGCGAAGTATCGCGCTCAATTACGATCAGGGCACCTGTCTTTACCTTTCCCATCTCAAAGGCTGCGCGGGTGATCTCGTTTACGGTCTTTTCCGTATAGCCCTCCTGACGTCCGGAATTTTCAGAAACAAAAAAATCCGCGATGAGATTTTTACTTCCGAGCTGTTCGAGCGCTTTCCGCAGCTCCGGCTGGAAGATGATAATGAGAGCCGTCAACACGAGCTGGCCCATATGGTTGATGATCCATGTGATCGTATTCAGGTGGAGCGCAGCCGCCAGAAGATAAAAGCCGACTATGATCAAGCCTCCCCGCAGAAGCACTCCCGCTCTCGTCGACTTTACCCATAAAAGGACTTCATAGATCAGAACCGTGAGGATCAGAATTTCAAAAAGATTCGACAATGTGATCTTCGGAATAAATGTAAACCAGGAATACATATTCCCAAGAAATTCTGTCATTTTATTACCTCCGTACAATTATTCACAAGTTTCATTCTTCTCATGTCTCACATTTTTTCTCGAATAGATCCGCTGTACCTTCACATCCGGTGCAGACACCGTGAGCTTCGGGACAGCCTTCACATAATAATAGTAGTCATCGTCTTCATACTGCAGATACTCCGTTCTCGTGTAATCGACCGCAAACACAAAGAACTGGTAGATCAGGGCGATCACCACCGACGCGATGATCCCAAAGATCATGGAACCGGCGGAAACCGGGAGATTGAAATTAAAATCCCCAATAAAGATCACTGCAAGCTGTGTGATCACTCCCGCAACGATGGCGATGGACCAGGAGTAGTCTACTGAAAGATTTTTAAGGATGAAGACCACAAGGATCGCAGCGGCAAATGCAGCCACCATGACCCACATCAGCTCATTTCCAAATACATTCTTTACGATCTGGATAAACCGGTCTGCCATCTCCGCCATCGAACTTCCCGTCAGTGTTCCCGCATTTTGCTTTAAATACATCAGAATATAGTAGATGCAGACACCGCTGCACACAGGAACGATGGACACAAGGCTTCCGGAAAGTCCTACCACAAGCGGCACCACATACGGAATCCGCAGGAAAAACAGTAACGGTGTCAGGAGAAGCAGATATCCGTCACCCGGTCGGAAGCCGTAGTAAAGGACGGTCACCGCCAACACGAACACAAAGATGACCAGAGCGATCTCCAGAGACACCTGAGCAACATGGATCAGGATAAAAACACCGGCCAGAAACGCTGTCACTCCATATGGAATAAAGGAGGCAACCAGTCCCATCACCACCGGGATCAGTGGATTCTTAAGCTTCGTCATAAATCCCACATTCGCGTTGATCAGCCAGAAGGTAAGGAATCCCACCAGGAATTTTACGACCGGCACGATGTAAATATTATATTTTCCATAAAATTGTTTCAGTTTTTCCTTGAATACTAAAAGTCCGATCACTTACTCTTTTCCTCCCCGTTTTCCTTTGCAGGCTGCTGGTCATATTTTTTTTCAAGACGCCGCAGTTTTGCCTGATAGATCTTCAGTCTTCCGGCAGCCTCATCGTAACGTCTCGAATAGACCTTCCAGGTCACAACAAGATACGCGAGAAGTCCCGCAGCATAATAGAATACAAGGCGTACCCCCAGCGAGATCAGATCATCCACTGCCATTGCGTTGATCAGATCATCAAAACGGTAAAGGACCCACAACAGCAGACACAGACATACAGTCAGCGAGTATGCGATGAACGACCGGATCAGATGGCTTCCGACATAGTCGCTCTTGAAATACCGGTTTGCTGGGATGGATTCCTTCATCATTTTTTTTTCAAACATGGAGATCCCCGTCATTAACCGGATCTTTTCCTCATTTAACATGTCAGTCTCCTTCTTTGCTGTCCGGCATACGTACCGTCTGCCGGAAGCCGGTTCCCTTCATTTCACAGTCCGGAATCTTTCTGATTCTGTGAAACAATTACCAATATAACACAATTTCCAGAAATTGGCGAGACACAGTCTTCACAATTATGAAAATGTTAAGGAAAATGTAACTGTTCCGTACCTTCACAGTCCCACGCAAAAATTCATTCCGGATCGGCTGAGCTGATAAAATTTTTCCTCCAGATTAATTTAATGTGTCAATAAACCTTCCAAATGCCTCACGTCCCGCGTCGGTGCGCTTGTATACACCTGCATCTTCCAGGACATTCGCGAATACGTGACCGACCTCATCCTGCAGGATCTCCATCACATTGTCCTTTGTGATCTTCCCATATTTCGGAAGGAATTCTTCAACCCAGTCTGCATGTTTCTCGATGGACTCCTCGCTGCGGATATCTTTTCCTTCCACGATATAGTCTGCCAGTGTGGCAAGCTCGTCCTTTAACCTCGAGGGAAGGACAGCCAGACCCATAACTTCGATAAGACCGATATTTTCCTTCTTGATATGATGAAGCTTCGGGTTCGGGTGGAACAGGCCGAGTGGTCGTTCCTCTGTGGTGCGGTTGTTTCTGAGTACCAGATCCAATTCGAACTTTCCATCGCGGAATCTTGCGATCGGAGTGATCGTGTTGTGCGGTTCTCCGTCTGTCTTTGCGTAGATATCAGCGGCTTCGTCTGTATATCCGCGCCATGCGGTCAGGATCTTATCTGCAAGATCCACAAGGCGGTCTTTCTTTTCGCTGCGGATCCGGATCACGGACATCGGCCATTTTACAATGCCTGCTTCCACATCCTCATAGCCATTGACCGTAAAGCACTTCTCCACCGGAGCTTTCGCCATTGCGAAGGTGTATCTTCCACCCTGAAAGTGATCGTGGGTCAGGATCGATCCGCCGACGATTGGAAGATCCGCGTTGGATCCCAGAAAATAGTGCGGGAACATCGTCACAAAATCAAACAGTTTTTTGAATGTGTTCCGGTCGATCTTCATCGGGGTATGGTTTCCATTGAAGACGATGCAGTGTTCATTATAGTAGACATATGGGGAGTACTGGAAGCCCCAGGATTCGCCGTTTAAGGTCAGCGGAATGATCCGGTGATTGTTTCTTGCCGGATGATTGACGCGGCCCGCGTAGCCGACATTTTCCATACAGAGAAGGCACTTCGGGTAACCGCTCTGCTTCATGGTCTTTGCGGCAGCGATGGCCTTCGGGTCTTTCTCCGGTTTTGAGAGGTTTACCGTGATATCAAGGTCACCGTACTCTGTCTTTGTGATCCACTTCAGATCTTTACAGACACGGTAGCGCCGGATATAGTTTGAATCCTGACTCAGCTTATAGAAATAGCCGGTCGCGTCCTCCGGGGACTTTTCATATTCCCCGTGGAATTTCTTTACGACCTCGCTTGGGCGCGGCATCAGGCAGTTCATAAGTCTCGTGTCAAAAAGATCCCGGTACACGATGCTGTTATTTTCAAGGATCCCATGCTCCGCCGCGTAATCAGTGAGCGCGTTTAATGTATCTTCCAGACTGATCGCATCTGTAATATCCCCTGGCTCCTCGTATTCGGACATGTTCAGTACTTCCATGATCTGGTTTCTGGCGTAGATCTCGTCTTCGGCTTCGATAAGGCCTGTTGTCCTTCCGTACTGTACCAGTTTCTTTATTGACATTTCAATCATGATCGTTTTCCTCCGTTTTTTTACAACCTGTTACCATTCATTATAATAAAAACCACCAACTAATACAATCGCTATTTTATTTTTTTATCCCCCGCATTGCGCACAGAAGCCGCCCGGTGATAAGTCCCCCGACGATTCCAATAAGTGTCCCTGCAATGCATCCCGCCGCGATCAGAAACGGCAGATAATAAAACACCCCTGAGGTCTGAACAATGACAGCCGCAAATGTGATCTGTCCGATATTGTGGGCGATGCCGCCAAGGACGCTGATGCTGATCTGGGAGAATCTTCCGGTCTTTTTGAGTATTGCCATCACCAGAAGACTTAAAAAGCTTCCTGAAAGTCCATAGATCATGCTGTAGGGATTTCCGAAGGAAAATCCGACAAGAACGATGCGGACCAGAGTCACTGCGATTGTTCCGGGAATCCCGATCAGATAGAGTCCCACAACCGTCACAAGGTTCGCGAGTCCAAGTTTTACACCCGGGATCGGGATCGGGATGGGAATCAGGGTCTCAACAAAACTTAACACCAGGGCCAGAGCGGTCAGAAGTCCGTACAATGCCACGGTTATTGCTTTTTTTTCTCGATACATCAGATATGTTCTCCTCTTCTTGACTTTCAAAAGTCCATTTGTTAGAATAAATCGGATCATGGACTTATCACATTTATCTTACAGGAAGTATATGACTTATGAATAAAAAAACGATATTTGGTCTCTGCGCGGCGGGTCTCCTGCTCGTTTCCGGCATGACGCTGAGCGGATGCGCAGACAGCAGCGGGCCGGGACTTCTGACTCCTGAGACCCCTCTCAGCCGTTCTGATTTTCTGCTCAACACCTTCGTCACGATCACGCTCTACGATTCCGACGACTCCTCTATCTTAGACGATTCAATGGCACTTTGTAAAGAGTATGAATCCATTTTCAGTAAGACACTGGAGACCAGCGAGCTTTACCGGATCAATCATCGGACCTCTGACACGGTCACGGTTTCCGACGATATGGCGGCGCTTCTGGCAAAAGGACTGGAATACTGCGAAAAATCGGACGGTGCTTTTGATATCACGATCGAACCTTTAAGCTCCCTCTGGAACTTCACGAGCGGCGAAGCAGTGATCCCGGATGAGACGGCCATCGAAGCAGACATTCCGAAAGTGGACTACCACAACCTCGTTCTCTCTGGAAACACTCTGACGTTTCTCTCCCCGGATACCACGATTGACCTCGGAGCCATCGCGAAAGGATACATTGCTGACCGGATCAAGGATCAGCTTCTGAACGCCGGTGTAAAGAGCGCTATCATCAATCTCGGCGGAAACGTCCTCTGCGTGGGTGAAAAACCGGACGGAAGCAAGTTCCATATCGGACTTCAGAAACCGTTTGCGGACCGCGACGAGACTTTTGAGGTGCTCGGGATCAATGATCTCTCCGTTGTGACATCCGGTGTCTATGAGCGTCATTTTGAGATCGACGGAAAAAATTACCATCACATTTTAAATCCGAAAACGGGATATCCTTACGATAACGGACTGATCTCCGTGACGATCCTCTCAGAAGAATCTGTAGACGGTGACGGTCTCTCCACCACCTGCTTCTCCCTTGGACTGGAAAAAGGTCTGGAGCTTGCAAATTCTCTGGACGGGATCTACGCATGCTTTATCGATGAGGATTACAATGTCTATTATTCAGA
>OLQS01001899.1_pt1 | contig 11276 bp, 9 predicted proteins | sample 1672291 | NCBI WGS metagenome assembly OLQS01 (sample SAMEA3136668, study PRJEB25190) | human gut metagenome | biome: human gut; feature: human-associated habitat; material: faeces | place: Austria | collected 2013
AGGAAAATGCAGAAGATATTTACGAAGGTGCAAAGCAGATTAACGAAGAGCGTGCAGAAGCAAAAGCTGCAGCAGAATTTGCAGAAGAAGCAGAAGCGGAAGAAGAAACAGAAGAAGAAACAACAGAAGAAGTTGGGGCAGAAGCAGTAGAGGAAGCTGCAGAATAGTTTTAACAATTTGGATGAAGAGTTAGATAAAGAGACTGCAGAATAGAGGCGGTCTCTTTTTTTAACAGTTGATGTGATAAACAGACAAACAGATAAATGAAGAGGTGAATATTTTGAAGTTTCAGATAAAACATGAGATAAAAGGAAGAATACGTTTTCATGTAGTTCAGAAGAAACAGATGACCTGTGAGCAGGCAGATATTCTGTTATATTATCTGGAAAATATGGAAGGCGTGGAATCTGTAAAAGTTTATGACAGAACAGCAGATGCAGTTGTTTGTTATAAAGCGGATGCGGATGGCCTTGTACGAAAAAATATTATTAAAGGAATACAAAAATTTGTTTATGAAAAGGTTGAAGTACCGGATGGCATTATTGAAAACTCCGGAAGAAATCTGAATCGTGAATTTCAGGAAAAAATGATCGGACAGATTATGGCACATTATGCAAGAAAGATTTTATTACCGGCGCCGTTTCGTGCAGTGTATACAGGGGTAAAATCTATTGGATATATATGGAAAGGAATTCGGACTCTTGCACAGCGTAAGTTAGAAGTACCGGTACTTGATGCGACAGCAATCGGAGTATCTATTCTTCGAGGCAATTATGATACAGCAAGCTCCGTCATGTTCCTTCTTGGAATTGGAGAGCTGCTAGAAGACTGGACACATAAGAAATCCGTAGGTGATCTCGCAAGAATTATGTCACTGAATGTAGAAAAGGTATGGCTAAAGACAGAGGATGGAGAAGTTCTCGTGCCATATTCACAGATTAAACAGGGTGACAGCATTGTCGTACACATGGGAAATGTTATTCCGTTTGATGGCATTGTAAGTGCCGGGGAGGCAATGGTTAACCAGGCTTCTCTCACCGGGGAATCCATGCCGGTGAGAAAGGCAGAACAGGCATCTGTTTATGCCGGAACAGTTGTAGAAGAAGGAGAAATCACTGTTGAAGTAAAAGCAGTCGGTGGAAGTGGACGCTACGACAAGATCGTTACAATGATCGAAGATTCACAGAAATTAAAATCAGGTCTTGAGGGCAAGGCAGAACATTTGGCAGATAAACTCGTACCATATACTTTAGCAGGAACTGGACTTGTATATTTGGCTACGAGAAATGCAACAAAAGCAATCGCCGTTCTCATGGTTGATTTCTCCTGTGCGTTAAAACTTGCCATGCCAATCTCTGTATTGTCCGCGATACGTGAAGCAAGCCAGCATAACGTAACTGTAAAAGGCGGTAAATATATGGAAGCCGTTGCAGAGGCAGATACGATCGTGTTCGATAAGACGGGAACGTTAACAAAAGCAGAGCCAACAGTGGCAGAAGTTGTCCCATTTGGAGGAAATAATGCAGATGAAATGCTTCGTATGGCAGCATGTATGGAAGAACATTTTCCACATTCCATGGCAAAAGCAGTTGTAGATGCGGCATTAAAGAAAGACCTTGATCATGAAGAAATGCACTCAAAAGTGCAGTATGTTGTAGCACATGGAATTTCCACAACAATCGAAGGAAAAACAGCCATAATCGGAAGCTATCATTTTGTATTTGAAGATGAAAACTGCAAGATTCCAGAAGGAGAAGAAGCAAAATTTGAAGCACTTCCAGAAGAATACTCCCATTTATATCTTGCCTTAGAAGGCACACTTGCTGCCGTCATCTGCATCGAAGACCCTCTACGTGAGGAAGCAGCAGATGTCATTAAAAAGCTGAAAAAAGCGGGAATCACAAAAGTTGTTATGATGACCGGAGACAGCGAGAGAACCGCCGCCGCCATCGCAAAACATGTTGGCGTTGATGAATATTATTCGGAAGTGCTCCCAGAAGATAAGGCCAACTTTATTACGAAAGAAAAAGAAAAAGGAAGAAAGGTCATGATGATCGGAGATGGAATCAACGATTCCCCGGCTCTTTCTGCCGCAAGTGTAGGAATTGCTGTCAGTGATGGTGCTGAAATCGCAAAAGAAATCGCAGATATCACAATCAGCGCAGAAAGTTTGTATGAAATTGTTGCCTTAAAACAGCTCAGTAATGCTTTATTAAAACGAATTCACACAAACTATCGTTCTATCGTAGCAATCAACTCCAGCCTAATCGTATTAGGAGTCGCAGGAGTATTAGCACCAGCAACATCTGCACTATGTCACAACGTATCAACACTGTTAATTAGCTTGAAAAGCATGAAGAATTTGCTTCCTTAATTTAGAGGGAACAGACGAAAAAAAGAATCCCCTACAATAGCAATTGTAAAGATATCGCTGCGTAGAAAATGCCTTCCCGGCATTTTTACTTGCTCTCACATTACATTTGCTATTGTAGGGGATTCTTTTTTTCTGTGTTTTGCTAAATTGAAGTAAAAATTAAACATGCAGAGAAAGAATGGGGAATATACGGCAGAACCAGATATGCCTATCTTCTGATAAGCTGTTGTTGCGTTAATTGGCTTATTGTCTAATAAAAAATATAGTTTTCTGTAACTAAAATAGAAATCAGCTCGCTTTGCGGGCGTCTGTTTTGAATAAATTTCAAAAAAAGATGCAAAATATCTTCTTATAGAGAAAAGTGTATCAATAAGGGCATTGACTTTCGAACAAAAGTTAGGTATTATAAATGTAAGTTAGTAATAACTAACGAAACAAAAAACAAGGAGGCACCATGAGACAGGAAGTATTTGAGATTGTACAGAAAATGGATAAAGATAATATCAGAACACAGATGGCCCTGCAGTGTGCGCCGCTGATTACCGGACTTAAGGTGGCGAATCTTTTGATTATACCATCAAAGAACGAGAAATATGTTGGAGCAATTCTTGACGGAACGGATATTTCTTATATAAGATTGGCAAAGTCAGAATGTAAGACAACATTTTTTCTGTACAGAGAAGAAAGGCTGACTGCCTGGCTTATGCGGGCAGAGAACAGAGTTCTTCTTACTGAGGCGGGATACAGCGGAATTATCTTATCAGATATTCTTCAAACAATTCAGATGCGATATGAAGCTTACGTGCAGAAAGGGAAAGCTTTTCCCCATGAGATTGGTGTTCTGTTAGGTTATCCTGCAGAAGATGTCAAAGGATTTGTGGTGAATGAGGGGAAAAATTATCTCTATTCTGGTTACTGGAAAGTTTATGGAGACCTGTCAGAAGCAAAGCAATTGTTTTACAAATTTGACCGGGCGAAGGAAGCGTTAATTGAACTGGTATCAAAAGGTATCGGAATAAGAAATGTAATCGAGAGCTGCAGCAGTAATTTACTGCTGGATGGCGCGGCTTAAAGTTCCTTGTAAGACCCTTTCGATGATGGAAACATCGTGGTGAATCACAGTAATAATTTTCAGGAGGAAGCAGCAATGAGCAAGATAAGTGTAGTGTACTGGTCTCAGACAGGTAACACACAAGCTATGGCAGAAGCTGTCGGAGCCGGAATTACAAAAGCCGGTAAAGAAGCAGATGTAGTAGAAGTCTCAGGCGCATCTATGGAAGACTTAAAAGCAGCAAAGGTATTTGCTCTTGGATGTCCTGCAATGGGTGCTGAAGTACTCGAAGAGATGGAGATGGAACCGTTTGTGGAAGAAGTAGAAGGCTTCGCACAGGGAAAAACCATCGCACTTTTTGGTTCCTATGGCTGGGGCGACGGTCAGTGGATGAGAGACTGGGAAGAAAGAATGACAGCAGCAGGTGCAACCGTATTAAATGGGGAAGGCCTTATCTGCCAGGAAACTCCAGATGATGACGCGATCAAACAGTGTGAAGAACTGGGAGAACAGCTGGCTCAGAACGCATAAGAAAGCGTATCATTCAAAGAAATACTCGTAGTAACTCATAGTAAAAAATAGTAACAAACAATTATAGTAATCGCATAGTAACGCATATAAAAAAACTCATAATAACGCAGTAAAGTAGTTTATATTAAAAAGTAACGTATATCAATAAGTAATTACACATTTAAAAAATACCTCTAATTTAATGAAATACCCTTTCTAAAATTTATTAAATATCAGGGTCAAAAGGTCAAAAATCCTCTTGCAAGCAAGCTTGCATTGGTTTTCTGACCTTTTACCTTTTGACCCTGATATTATTTATCTCAGTCGAGAAGACTCCCACCTCTTTCAGGTGGCTCGACTTGAATGTAATCGAAAAGACGAATAAGACAAAAAGCCGAAAACTGTGAAAATTCCGGCTTTTTGTTTTGTAATTATTTTTTGAGAAGAGCTTTTTTATAAATAATATAAGATATGATCGCTGTAATCGCTTCGGTAATCCAGAAGGAATGCCATACACCGGATACACCAAAGAATTGGCTTAGTACGAATGCGAGTGGCACGATGATTATGAGATAGCGAAGTAAGGAAACGGCAAGAGATTCATTTCCTTTACCGAGTCCCTCCAAAGCTCCACTTGATACAACGGATACGGAAGAAACGATAAAACCGCAGGAAATAATTCGAAGAGCGGAGGCACCGGCTGTGATCGTGGAAGGCTGCGTGGTGAACATTTTCATAAAAGTTTCAGGAGTGAACATGAAAAGTGCGGTTCCGACCGCCATGATTCCAAAGGCAATCATGAGCGCCAGATTGTAAATCTTATTTACTCGTTTATATTCTTTTGCTCCGTAATTATATCCGATAATTGGACGCATCCCCTGAATCATTCCATTGACAGATAAATATAAAAAGGTCTGTAATTTATAATAGATTCCCAAGATTGTAACGCCTGTTTCTGATATAGATGCCAAAATGGCATTAAGAGCAGAAATGAGCAGGGATGGCAGTGCCATATTTAATGCTGCAGGAATTCCTACTCCATAGAGGCGGGCACATATTTTCTTTTCTGGTCGGAGCAGGCTTCTATGTATTTTTACAGGTGGCTTTTTTATAATATAAAATAAAAGGTAAATCAGCAGGGTGGAACATTGCCCGATTCCGGTTGCGATGGCAGCTCCTTCAATTCCAAGTCGAGGGAAAGGACCAAGACCGAAAATGAGAATCGGGTCAAGGATGATATTTAGAATACATCCGCAGAGCATACTGAGCATACTGACAACCATCATCCCCATCGCCTGAAAGTATTTTTCGAAAGTGATTTCCGCATGGATAATAATTGAAAAAAGAAGAACGATATTGGAATAACGTAATCCTAACGATAAAATATTTTCACTGTGAGTAAATAGTTTTAAAAATGAAGGCATAATGAGGATGCCTGTGATACTTAAAAGGATTCCGTGAACAATGGAGAGGAAGAATCCCTGTGAAGCAGCTTTGTGCGCATGGAGCTGGTCTCCGGCACCGAGACAAAAAGCAATCATAACATTGATTCCGATGCCGAAACCGACCGCAACAGAGTTGACAAAATTTTGTATTGGAAATACAAGAGAAAGTGCGGTCATGGCATCTTCGCTGATCTGTGCAACGAAAATACTGTCGATAATGTTGTAAAGAGAATTTACCAGCATAGATAAAATCATTGGTGCTGCCATAGAAAGTAAAAGTGGCAGAATCGGTTTTTCTTTCATAAAAGTCTGGTCCATATAAATTATCCTTTCTTTTTTATTTTTCTGTTATGCTATTCTTTAATAAATGGCTATCAGTGATGGAGATTTTGTTATACTATTATCATAACAAAAAGGCTATAGGTCTGTACTGTTTAAATCAGAAACAGAAAAACCTATAGCCTTCTTTATAATAATTCCGTAAAATAATCCACTCATCTGTAGTATTATGATATAGAATAATATAGACAATATATTTTTAACTACACTATTATAGAGGGTTTATAGTGCATGTGTCAAGTGTTTGGCAGCTTACAAAGGCAAAAATAAGTTTTGCTTGCTATTTCTTAATTCCTAGTATATTATTAGGAATTAGGAGGTGGAGAGGTATGATGGTTTCATCGAAAGGTCGTTATGCACTTCGGGTAATGCTTTATTTAGCGCAGAATGACAGGGAAGAATTAGTTCCGTTGAAGGAGATTGCGGAGAGTCAGAATATATCTATGAAGTATCTTGAAATGATTGTAAGCCTTCTTCATAAAGGAGGAATGCTTATAAGTGGTCGTGGCAAGAAAGGCGGGTATCGTCTGGCGAGAAAGTCTTCAGAGTATACGATAGGCTCTATTTTAAAGTTGACAGAGAAGACTTTGGCACCGGTGAATTGTCTCGAAGGAGGCAAGGTGACCTGCGAGAAAGCAGGATATTGTATTACGCTCCCAATGTGGCAGAAGCTAGATGGCATTATTGATGACTATTTAGAGACAGTGACTTTGGAAGATTTACTGGAGGGTCGGGTATAATCCGATTCTTCAGTATTTTTTACTTTACAGGAAATTGCTTTCCTGCAAAGTAAAAAACGCTCCGCGAGGATGCGCACTGTGGCGGATAAGGTAGATGTCGCAAGCGACCGCCGCAGGCGCGAGAATGTGCCTTGGCACATTCTTTGTTATCTCAGTCGAGAAAACTCCCACCTCTTTCAGGTGGTGAGTGGCTGCTCGACTTGAATTAGCAGAAATTTTTGAGTATATACTTTCGTGTATAAAATAAAAAACATGAATAGAAATATCTTTTTTGTAAAATCCTATTGACAGGATAGGAATTTAAAGATATAATCCCTATAAAACAGATAGGATTTAGAAAGAAGAGGGTGAATTTATGTATATTTATGCAGATAATGCAGGAACTACAAAGATGAGTCCTGTTGCGATAGATGCGATGACAAAGTGCATGAATGAGGTTTTTGGAAACCCATCCAGCCTGCATTCTACGGGACAGCGTGCTGCTGAAGTACTTCAGAAAGCAAGAGAGGACGTTGCAGAAGCTTTAGGAGCAGATTTTAATGAGATTTATTTTACTTCCGGTGGAAGTGAAGCAGATAACCAGGCAATCCGTTCAGCAGCTCTTTTTGGAGCGAAGAAGGGAAAGAAGCATCTTATCTCCACGAAGATTGAACATCATGCGGTTCTTCATACTCTTAAGAAGTTAGAGAGAGAAGGCTTTGAAGTCACATTATTAGATGTTGGAGCAGATGGAATTGTTGATCCTGCAGATGTGGAGAAGGCAATTCGTGAAGATACAGCATTAGTTACTATTATGTATGCGAACAATGAGATTGGTACATTACAGCCAATTGATGAAATCGCAAAGATTTGTAAAGAGAAAAAAGTAACATTCCATACAGATGCAGTACAGGCAGTTGGACACGTTCCAGTGAACGTACATGCACAGAATATTGATATGTTGTCTTTATCCGGACATAAGTTCCATGGCCCAAAGGGAATCGGTGTTCTTTATGTCAGAAAAGGTGTTCCACTGTTTAACTTGATCGAAGGTGGCGCACAGGAAAGAGGACGAAGAGCCGGTACAGAGAATATTCCAGCTATCGTTGGTATGGCAGCAGCATTAAAAGAAGCTGTTGCAAATATGGATGAAAATATGATTAAGATAGCAGCAATGAGAGACCGTCTGATTGAGGGACTTTCTACTATTGAACATTCTCGTTTAAATGGTGATGCGAAGAAAAGACTTCCGGGTAACGTAAACTTCTGTTTTGAAGGAATTGAGGGAGAATCTCTTTTATTATTACTCGATGAAAAAGGAATCGAGGCATCTTCAGGAAGTGCCTGCACATCAGGTTCGCTTGATCCAAGCCACGTATTATTAGCAATCGGACTGCCTCATGAAGTGGCACATGGTTCACTTCGTCTTACATTATGTGAAGAGAATACACCGGAACAGATCGAATATATCATTAAAGAAGTACCAGGAATCGTTTCTTATTTAAGAAACATTTCACCAATCTGGGAAGAGCTTGAGAAGGGAGAGAAGAAACATGTTATATAGTGAAAAAGTAATGGATCATTTCCGCAATCCAAGAAACTTAGGAAAGATGGACGATGCAGATGGCATCGGAGAAGTAGGTAATGCAAAGTGTGGTGACATCATGAAGATGTACATTAAAGTAAAAGACGGAATTATTGAAGATGTAAAGTTTAACACATTTGGATGTGGTTCTGCTATCGCCAGCAGTTCTATGGCAACAGAAATGATTAAAGGAAAATCTATTGATGATGCCTTAGAATTATCTAATAAAGCAGTAGTTGAGGCGCTTGATGGACTGCCAACACATAAGATTCACTGTTCTGTATTAGCAGAAGAAGCGGTAAAAGCAGCAGTAAAAGACTATTATGATAAGAACGGAATTGTGTACGATAAAGAAAAATTTGCACCAGGCTCCTGTCCAACATGTGGAGAGTAATTGATTTAGTAGTTTATTGGTAGTTTAATAGAAAGAAAAAGACTTATAGCTATATTTGTGATTTTCGTCGTGACGGTTTGGATATCTGCTTATGCACTTGCATACAAACCTTGCTTCGAGGTCATAAATATGCTTATAAGTCTTTTTTATTTCAGGGCTGTTTTTCATTCGTCTCGCCATTGTCGCAATAAATCCCAAGGACGAGGGAATTCTCCCATAAAATAAATTGACATATCACTGAACTATTTGTATAATAACAAGTGTGTTAACTTATTTTATTCTTATTATGAAACTTATAATAAAATGGAGGAGGAATGAAAGAAGTTTTTCCTGATAACATGATCGTGTAAGATATCAGGAGAGCGAATGACATGGGTTGTTTGCAAAGTTACAGCAAAGCAGGAGAACATTAAGCAATAAGGAGGAAGCCATGAATAAATTAGAACTTCAGAAAGTGGCAAATGAAGTGAGAAAAGGAATTATCACAGGTGTTCATGCAGCAAAAGCAGGACATCCAGGTGGTTCTTTATCCGCAGCAGATCTTTTTACATATTTATACTTTGAGGAGATGAATGTAGATCCGAAGAATCCTCAGGATCCAGACAGAGACCGTTTCGTATTATCAAAAGGCCACACAGCGCCAGGTTTATACGCAGCATTAGCTAATAAGGGATATTTCCCAGTAGAAGACTTACTTACATTAAGACATATCGGTTCCCATCTTCAGGGACATCCATGTATGCAGCACACTCCAGGACTTGATATGTCCAGTGGTTCTCTTGGACAGGGAATCTCCGCTGCAGTTGGAATGGCTCTTTCAGCGAAGTTAAGAGAGAAATCTTATCGTGTTTACACACTTCTTGGAGACGGTGAGATCCAGGAAGGACAGGTTTGGGAAGCTGCAATGTTTGCAGGAGCAAGACATCTTGATAACTTAGTAGTGATCGTAGATAACAACGGATTACAGATTGATGGTAAAGTTGAAGATGTATGTTCTCCATATCCGATCGATAAGAAGTTTGAAGCATTTAACTTCCACGTAATTAATGTAGCAGATGGTAATGATTTTGATCAGTTAGATGCAGCATTTAAAGAAGCAAGAGAAGTAAAGGGAATGCCTGTAGCAATCATTATGAAGACTGTAAAAGGTAAAGGAGTTTCCTTTATGGAGAATCAGGCATCCTGGCATGGTACTGCACCAAACGATGAACAGTATGCTGTAGCCATGGAAGATTTAAAGAAAGTGGAGGAAGCATTATGTCAGAAGTAAAGAAGATCGCTACCAGAGAAAGCTATGGAAATGCGTTAATTGAATTAGGAAAAGAACACGAGAACCTTGTAGTTTTAGATGCGGACCTTGCAGCTGCTACAAAGACAGGAATGTTTAAAAAAGTTTTCCCGGAACGTCATATTGACTGCGGTATCGCAGAATGTAATATGGTAGGAATCGCAGCAGGTCTTGCAACAACAGGAATGGTTCCTTTCGCAAGTACATTTGCCATGTTCGCAGCAGGACGTGCATTTGAGCAGATTCGTAACTCTGTTGGATATCCACATCTCAACGTAAAGATTGGCGCAACACATGCCGGTATTTCCGTAGGTGAAGACGGAGCAACACATCAGTGTAATGAAGATATCGCATTAATGCGTACAATCCCTGGAATGACAATCATTAATCCTTCCGATGATGTAGAAGCAAAGGCAGCAGTACGTGCCGCTTATGAATTAGACGGACCTGTATATTTAAGATTTGGTCGTCTTGCTGTACCAGTAATCAACGACAACGATGATTATAAATTTGAGATCGGTAAAGGAGTTGTATTAAGAGAAGGTAAAGATGTTACAATCGTAGCAACAGGTCTTTGCGTAAGCTCTGCATTAGAAGCAGCAGACATGCTTGCTGAAGATGGCATTGAAGCAAAAGTAATCAACATCCATACGATCAAACCAATCGATGCAGACCTCCTTGTAGAAGCAGCCAAAGAAACAGGTAAGGTTGTTACAGTAGAAGAACATTCCGTAATCGGTGGACTTGGCGGAGCAGTATGTGAAGTACTTTCCGAAAAATATCCGGTACCTGTTAAGAGAATCGGCGTGAACGATGTTTACGGAGAATCCGGTCCTGCAGTGAAGCTTATTGAGAAATACGGCTTAGACGGCAAGGGCGTATATGCTTCCGTAAAAGAATTTGTTAAATAACTATTTGATTCTTTGAGAGGAAACAGACGAAAATAAAAAGAATAGACCATCGCAACTGTAAAGATATCACTGCGTAGAAAATGCCTGTTCGGCATTTTTACTTGCTCTCACATTACATTTGCGATGGTCTATTCTTTTTATTTTCTGCTTGTTGGCTCCAGAAGGAATGAATCCAATAGTCTTTGGGAGGGAAGGGGGGAAAGATCAGAAGACTACTGCTATCCAGAAAGTATGCCTGCCCGGCATTTTTACTTGCTCTCACATTACATTTGCGATGGTTATTCTTTTTATTTTCTGCTTGTTGGCTCCAGAAGGAATGAATTCAATAGTCTTTGGGGAGATAAAGGGGGATATGTCAGAAGTCTACTACTTGCTCGGAAGGTATACCATCCAGAAGAAAAAGATGATATATCGTCACAATATAATAGTGAATTTATCGTATACAATGATAGCTGGCGATACCATCTTATCAGCATGACAGTATCGCGGAGATAGTATCAGAATAAGCCACAACCTTCTTCCCTCTTCCCTCTTCCCCATCTCTTTCCCAAAGACTATTTCATTCATTCCATGTGGTACCAAAACACAGAAAAAAGAAATACTACCATATCCCAGATGCGGCTTCGGAGCGTGTTTAAGATGCGAACGAGCATTTTAAAC
>OLQS01001916.1_pt1 | contig 11202 bp, 10 predicted proteins | sample 1672291 | NCBI WGS metagenome assembly OLQS01 (sample SAMEA3136668, study PRJEB25190) | human gut metagenome | biome: human gut; feature: human-associated habitat; material: faeces | place: Austria | collected 2013
TATAATCCAATTGTAGTACCGGTAAATCCACCAGCCGTTGTAGTAGAGAGATAACTGGGGGCTACATCTTTACAAAGCAGTTTCCAGCTTTTTTCACCATCAATAGAATAATAGAAATCGTAACCAATTCCTTGAGATACTAATTTCAAATATACTTCATTTGTATCTGCGTCTATTTCATCTGAAGCCAATGTCTGTTCCTTTTCACCGATTTGTTTCAGAGAAATATTTTTATTCTCACCCACTTTATTCAAGCATTCTTCCATGTTCTGATGTAAAGACCTCTTCCGGAGTGCCTTCCACCGCAATGACACCTTTATCCATAAAGATGATCTTATCAGCCACGTTCCGCGCAAAATTCATTTCATGTGTCACGATCACCATAGTCATATGCTCTGCCGCCAGATCCTTAATTACCTTCAAAATCTCCCCCGTCAACTCCGGATCCAGTGCAGAGGTCGGTTCATCAAAAAACAGCATCTTCGGTTTCATCGCCAGTGCCCGTGCGATCGATACACGCTGCTGCTGCCCTCCGGAGAGCTGATACGGATATGCATCCGCCTTATCCGCAAGTCCCATCTTTGTAAGGAGCTTCTTCGCCTCTTCATAGACTTCTTCTTTCTCTCGCTTCTGCACACGGATCGGTGCATCTGTAATATTTTTGATGACGGAAAAATGAGGAAACAGATTAAAGTTCTGGAATACCAGACCAAAGCAGGACTGAATTTCTTTCAGCTCCTGCTTTTTCGGAAAAGCGGGTTTTCCATTTTCCACCCATGCCGCTCTTTTTCCCAGATACAAAATCTCACCGTCATCGATCGTCTCCAGCATCGTCGCACAGCGGAGCAGCGTAGACTTGCCGGAACCGGACGGTCCGATGATTGCCAGAATCTCTCCCTGCTCCACAGAAAGCGAAATATCCCGGATCACCGGCATCCCGCCGAATTCTTTTTTGATATGTTTCATTTCCAAAAGACTCATTTCGGAAACCTCCTAATGATAATAATTCAGCTTTTTTTCAAATAATTCCATCACTCCGGCAACCACATAGTTAAAGATATAGTAGTAAACACCGGCGATAAAAAATGGAAGTACGGTTGTCTGTGCCGCCGCAATCTGTTTTGCCACTGCAAACATCTCAATATAAGACAGGGAATACACAAGGGACGTATCCTTCACCAGTGTGATCACTTCATTTGTCACAGACGGAAGCACGTTCTTTACCATCTGCGGCAGCACGATCCGGAAAAATGTCTGCCCTCTGGAATACCCTAAAAGTGTGGCTGCCTCATACTGTCCTTTGGGGATCGATTCGATTCCGGAACGATAGATTTCTGCAAAATATGCCGCATAATTCAGAGAGCATCCAAGAAGGATCGCCGTCAGCTTATACCCGCCGATATTCATCTGCCACAGATAATACGGTGCGAAATACCACACCAGAAGCTGCAGCATCAACGGGGTTCCGCGCATAATTGAAATATAGATCTTCACGATCCAGCTGATCGGCTTGATCCTGCTCACCCTACCGAAATATACGAGCATCCCCAGAGGCAGAGAAAAGATCAGCGTCATAAAAAAGATCAGGCAGGTCTGTCCGAATCCTGCTGTCATTTGCCTCAACATCACATCAAAACTCATGTCTCTTCCCCTCTTATTTTAAAGTCACCATATCCGCAATCTCGTATTTCTCAGCCAGCTTTGCAACTGTTCCGTCTTCTGTCAGTTTTTTCAGATCCGCATTGACTACATCGCACAGCTCCTGATTTCCTTTCTTAAACCCGATCGCATACTGCTCTGTATTCAATGTCTCATCCAGAATCTTATATCCTTCCCCTCTGGACTTGATCTGATAATTGGCAACTCCCACATCGATTGCAAGTGCATCCAGCGCGCCTGCCTGAAGCTCGGTAAATGCGGTGTTGTAATCTGCAAACTCATTCAAAGCTCCAAATGTATCTGCCAGTTTTTTCTGACCGCCTTCTTCTTCACTCTGCAGCAGATCCAGTGCCGCGCTTGCAGCCTGTACACCGACTGTCTTTCCCGCCAGATCTTCCAGGGTATCAATACCGGATTTTTCTGCCACAACAATCACCTGACTGTTGTCTACATACGGAGTTGAAAATGTATAATCGTCTTCCCTTCCATTCATGGTAAATCCATTCCAGATGCAGTCAATCGAACCGGAATTAAGTTCCATGTCTTTGGAATCCCAGTTGAGCGGTTTTTTTACAAGCTCCCAGCCTTCCAGTTTACAGACTGCCTCTGCCAGCTCCAAATCAAATCCTGTGTATTCTCCGTTCTCGTCCATATATCCGTATGGCGGATATTCTGCATCAAATCCTACCGTAAACGTTTTCTTATCTTCCACACTTTCTGCTGTCTTTACATCTTCCCCGGATGCATTGTTTTTTTCTCCACATCCTGCCAGTACCATTGCTGCCATCGCTGTCCCTGCCAAAATCAGCGCTAATTTCTTTTTCATCTTTGTTTCCTCCCTGTTTGTACGTCATCATGCTAATGATTGACCACTTTACTATACTAAACTGTTTTTCATAGTATCATACATTTCCGGCATTGTCAATGTTTATCGTGACAGGATATGTAACCTTGACAGAAAATTCCACAAATAGTATCATTTAATTATGTTATGAAAGAGAGGAATTTTTAAATGTCAAACAACCATGAAGAACAGATCCGAATCGTGCAGGAGACCGTAGCCGGCAAAGAGATCACCTTTGCTCATGTAATGGGTGGTCCGGCGCCGATCGTATATCAGAAACTTGGTCTGAATCCACAGGTCGATTATCGTTCTTCTGCTATCGGAATTATGAATATGACGCCGCCGGAATCTGCTGTCATCGCATCCGATATCGCAGTAAAAAGCGGAAACATTTACCTTGGATTTGCAGATCGTTTTACAGGAACACTCATCATCACAGGAGAGATTTCAGACGTCATGTCTGCCCTGACAGAAGTGGTAACCTTTTTCAGAGATTCTCTGGGATATGTCGTTTGTGATATTACAAAGAGATAGGAAGTGTGACTATGACTCGTATAACAAAGGAAGAACTTCTGGAAAAGATTTTCAATGATGACTATGAGCATCTGAAAGGGAAAAAACTGCGCATGACACGTGTTCGTGTTCCCGGCAAAGAAGTTTGTCTGGCTCACATCATCAATACTTCTCAGACCCCTGTTTATCAGAATCTGGGATTGCATATCGGTGTACATGAGGGGGAGGATCACACCGGAGAATCCATTGGTCTGATCCGTTTTACCCCATGGGAAGCAGTTGTCGTTGCTGCGGATGTGGCAATGAAAAGCGCCGATGTAGAAATTGGATTTATGGATCGCTTCTGCGGTTCCCTCATTTTAACCGGCGGTCTGTCACAGGTACAGACTGCGGTGGAAGAAGTCGTTCGATTTTTTCATGAAGATCTGGGATTTCGCACCTGTGAGATCCATAAAAACTAAGAGGACCGGAGACATGACGATATGAAAAAATTATTTTTGATGGGAAGAAGTGAAGCCGGAAAGACTTCCCTGACACAGGCATTAAAAGGGGAAGAGCTTCACTATGAAAAAACACAATATACGATTACGGCGGATGATACCATTGACTCTCCGGGAGAATATGCGGAGTCAAAACAGTTCGGTGCCGGTCTTGCATGCTTTTCTTTTGAAGCGGACGTTGTCGGGATCGTTCAGGCAGCGGATGAACCATACAACCTGTTTAGTCCCTGTCTGCGCACGTTTATCCTGCGGCCGCTGATCGGCATCATTACCAAGACCGATTCCCCCTATGCCAATGTTCCTATGATAAAACAGTGGCTTTTAAATGCCGGCTGCGATCGTATTTTTCTTGTAAATAACGTGACCCGGGAGGGAATTGACGAATTGATGGAATACCTTGCCGAAGATCCGGTCAAGATTACCATGGAACAGGCAAAATTCAAACAGCATCTGGGGCTGAATGAATGGGATCCTCTGCCGGATGGCGTAGAATATCCGGATGGAATTTAAATAAACTTCAGTAAAACACAAAACGAGATGCATTTCCATATGATGCATCTCGTTTTTATGTTTTACAATCTATCCGGACTGTTCGCTTCCTACACTTCTTTCTGTCCTCTGAGCCGCTTATAATAGAATCGCAGCTTTCCGATCAGCCAGGTCAGATATCGCAGCACCGGCTCTGTCGCAATGGCAAATACCACAAACAGCATCACGCACTTCGTAGTCATCCCTGTAATCGCAAACAGGTCATTGAGGAAAATACTGCAGAACAGAAGTCCTACGATACATCCGCCAAGGATCACACCGCGCAGTACATTCATCGGTGCACTGATCGTGTACAGGATCATAAATCCGACAATGGATAACAGCATCGTTGCTGCTGTGGAAATATCGGCTGAACTCACTCCAAATGTCCGTCCGAATATGACCAGCGCCCCAACTGCCAGCACATCAGTCAGTGCCGCAGGAAGTGCTTTTAAGAATACGTTTGTAAGGAAATGCCCTTTGATTATATTCTTATTCGGCTCCAGTGCCAGGAAAAATGCCGGTACTCCGATCGTAAACATACTGATCAGTGAAATCTGAGACGGTTCCAGCGGATAGGTAAACATAAATACAAAGGATACCAGCGACAGCAGGAACGAGAAAATATTTTTTACAAGGAACAGACTGGCTGACCGCTGAATATTATTGACGACTCTTCTTCCCTCCAGTACCACTTCCGGCATACAGGAGAAATCCGATTCCAGCAGAACGAGCTGGGATGCCTGTGCCGCTGCATCACTTCCGGATGCCATAGCGATACTGCAGTCCGCATCTTTTAAGGCCAGCACATCGTTGACACCATCTCCGGTCATGGCCACAGTCTTTCCTTCTTCCTTCAATATCTGCACAAATTTCCGCTTCTGGTTCGGAGTGACACGGCCAAATACTGCATTGTTCAGGACTGCTGCCCGCATCTCCTCTTCCGTATGAAGCGTGGACGCATCCACATATCGTTCTGCGCCTGCGATTCCCGCCTCTTTTGCCACCTCTGACACGGTCAGGGGATTGTCCCCGGAAATAACTTTCACCTCCACACCCTGCTCCGCAAAATACGTAAAGGTCTCTTTCGCCTCCTGACGGATCGGGTTTGCTAACAGTACATAAGCCAGAGGCGTGACTGCTTCTTTCAAAGGCTTCCCATCCGGTTCTTCTTTTGCTGTTCCAAATACCAGAACGCGGGCTCCTTTGGACGCATGTGCACTGATTGCTTCCTCATAATTTTCATACTGTTCTTTGAGCACAAATTCCGGTGCTCCCAACACATAGGACGCCTCTTCAAACGTCACACTGCTGTACTTGGATGCAGAAGAAAATCCCGTCTTTGCCACAGCCTTCTTCCCGGATGCGATTTTAAAATACCGTTTCATTGCTTCCATGGTAATATTATCACTGCTCTGTGCTGCCGTAAAATCTCCCAGAAGCTCCGAAAGCGGGCGCAGCTCACCTTCCTCGTATTCCTTGGTCGGAATCACATCCTGCACTTCCATTGTATTTTCCGTGATCGTTCCGGTCTTGTCCACACACAGTACATTGACCCGGGCAAGCGTCTCTATACACTTCATGTCATGCAGCAATACTTTTTTCTGTGCCAGACGGATCGAACTTACCGCAAGCGCCACACTGGCAAGCAGATACAGCCCTTCTGGGATCATTCCGATCACGGCCGCGATCATGGACGTCACACTGGATCGGAACCCTTCGCCCTGAAATACAAATGCCTGAATAAACAAAATAATCCCGATTGGAATGATGGCAACGCCGACCCATTTGACCAGCTTGTCCAGAGAACGGATCATCTCCGACTGTTCTGTATTCTGCATAGCTTTTGCTTCCAGTGTCAGCCTGGAAATATAAGAATCCGCCCCCACTTTGTCAAGCCTTGCATGACACTGTCCGGATACAATAAAACTTCCGGACATCAGCTGATCGCCTTTTCGTTTTGTGATCTCATCCGATTCTCCGGTCAGAAGCGACTCATTGACCTGCACTTCTCCTGCACACACTTCGGCATCCGCACACACCTGATTTCCGGCTTCGAAGATTACGATATCATCTATCACAAGATCTTCTGCATTGATCTGGCTCTTCTTTCCATCCCGTATCACCATTGCATGAGGTGCATTGAGCATCGTCAGATTATCCAGTACTTTTTTCGCCCTGGTCTCCTGAATGATCCCGATCAGAGTATTCAATACAATTACAGGTAAAAAGGTCAGATCTCGAAAGGAACCGACCAGGCAAAGCAGAACTGCCAGTACCAGAAAGATCAGGTTAAAATAGGTAAAGACATTTTCCTGAATGATCTCTTTTGTAGTCTTAGACGGCGGATCCACCGGCTGATTGGTCCACCCATGCATCCGATGCTCCTGCACCTGCTGCGCAGTCAGCCCCGTCTGATGATCCGGTCGGTATCTTGTGGTGGGAATCCGCTTCTCCAGTGTGATCTCCATCGTCTGCGTTTCGTCTATGCTTCGTTTTACTCTTCTTTCTCCACGCTTTTTCTGCCGCATTTTTCTCGCTTCCTTCCGTATGTCCAATCCTGATAGGATCTTTGTTTCGTATAATTGCTTACATTTTAACACACTGAATGCGTTTTTCCAGTAGATTCCAGGAAACTTTAGAAAATCTTCAAAAACTCTTCTTCTAAAACAGGAAAATCATACAGATTCCTTGTCTTCTTCCTCCATTTCCCTTATAATAATACAAGTATTTCAAAGAAAAGGATGATAGTGGATTACTATGAAATTAAGAAGCAGACTTGCAATTACATGTGCAAAAGGGACAAGTGCCCTGATCAAAAAATTAAACCGCGGAAGCGGCGTTACCCTCCCCGGATATGTGGCAAGATTGATCGATCCCAATATTTTAAGCGTCATGGCTTCCCAGATCCGGGAGAAGACGATCGTTACCATGGGAACTAACGGGAAAACAACGACCAATGCCATTTTATACAAAGCATTGAAGGCCGAGGGAAAAACCGTGATCATCAACCGTACCGGAGCCAACATGCTCAACGGGATTATTTCGGCATTTGTTCTGGCCACAGACAAGCACGGACAGCTGAATGCGGATTATGCCTGCATTGAGGTCGATGAGATCGCATCTGTGGGAGTTCTCCCTCAGTTAAAACCGGACTGTGCGCTTTTGACAAATATTTCCAGAGATCAGCTGGACCGGTTCGGTGAAGTAGATATTACCTTTGACAAATTGAAAACAGCCGTCACCAGTGTCCCGGATACGACACTGATCATCAACTGCGATGATATTCTTTCCTATTCCCTAGCGGAAACAAGCGGCAATCCGTTTGTGACATACGGGATCAGCGAACAGATTTTTGATGACATCTCCCGCTCTGAGATCCGGGAAAGTATTTTCTGCCGAAAATGCGGAAAGAAACTACAGTATGATTTCTTCCATTATGGACAGCTTGGAATTTATCACTGCCCGAACTGCGGATGGGAGCGCCCGGATCCTGATTTTACAGCCACACAGATCACGCTCAAAGACGAACTCTATGCCTTCGATATGGGAGATCTGCACCTGGATTCTACGGTACGGACGCCTTACAATATTTACAACACTCTTGCTGCCTATACGGCACTGCATACCATGCATGCCCCGATGGCACATTTTAAAGAGATGGCAGAGTCTTTTGACTATGGAAACAACCGGGAAGAAATCCTGATGATCAACGGTGCCAGAGTACAGCTTCACCTGTCCAAAAACCCGATCGGATTCCAGCAGAAGATTTCTCTCGTCTTAAAAGATCCAAAACCAAAGGATATTATCATTCAGATCAATGATACCTACCAGGACGGAGAAGATGTTTCCTGGCTTTGGGATGTCGATTTCCAGTATCTTGCAGACAGCAATGCAGCTACCATCACAACGTGCGGAACCCGCAAGCATGATATGGGGCTCCGCCTCAAATATGAGGACATCGACTGTACTTCAACTGATGATATGCGCTCCCGTGTTGAAGAGCTGACCGAAAACGGAACGAAAAATCTCTACATCATTGTCAATTACTCCGGTCTTTACCGCACAAACCGAATGCTCAAAGAACTGGCGCAAAATACAAAGGAACAGAAAGGAGAACAGGCATGAAACTGACGATTGGACACTTATATCCCGACCTGTTGAATCTGTACGGAGACCGCGGAAATATCCAGTGTTTCCGAAAACGTCTCAACTGGCGCGGAATCGAGGCAGAAGTCATTCCCGTACTCTCCGGAGATAACATTGACTTTTCCAAACTGGATATCGTACTTCTGGGCGGAGGTTCTGACAGAGAACAAGAGCTCGTCTGCGGATATCTAAAAGAGATTCGCAAGGATTTCAAAGAATATGTAGAGGATAACGGCGTTGTGCTTGCCGTCTGCGGCGGCTATCAGCTGCTCGGCAAATATTACAAGACCGATAAAAAGATGATCGAAGGTCTTGGCATTCTGGATATCACGACCGAATGGGAACCGGAGCGTCTCATCCGCAACATTATCCTGAACAGTCCGCTGTTTGACACTCCTGTTGTAGGATTTGAAAACCATGGAGGCCGCACTTATATCGGAGATCACACTCCATTTGGAAAAGTATTTTTCGGACTGGGAAATACCGGAAAATCCGGTTATGAAGGCGTTATATACAAGAATGTAATCGCAACCTACCTGCACGGACCTCTTCTTCCGAAGAATCCGCAGGTTTGTGACTATCTGTTAGAGCGGGCGCTGAAGCGCAAATACGGTGAAGAAATAACCCTCGCTCCACTTTCCGACGATCTGGAGAAACAAGCAAACCGTTATATTGTAGACCGCTACAGTGATAAAAAATATGTATTAAAAGAGACGATTAAACGTCACACCTGAAAAGGGCCGAAAAAAGTCCCATTGGATCAAACTTTCCAATGGGACTTTTTCATTGCCTGTTTATTTATTTTTTCTGAACATCAGTTTGATTTTTTTCATCAGCTGAATGATCGGAAGATTTACAAGTGCCAGACCATATACGATCAGCAACTGTGTAAAGGTCAGTGTCTGTACTTTGAAGACTTCATCCAGTGCCGGAATCGTCATTACACAAGTGATCAATACCAGACCAAGCAGAAGCTGGGTACCAGCGAGGCAAGAGGAGCTGTTGACGGAGTGGTAAGCGAGCAGCTGACTTATTTCCTGGAGCAGAATCCTACTGCAGCAAAAACCATCTGTGAGAAATCTGTTCTTGCCCAGAGAGCGAGAGCGGCAGCAAGAAAGGCCCGGGATCTGACAAGAAGAAAGACGGCTCTGGAAGGAATGGCTCTGCCCGGAAAGCTGGCAGACTGCTCCAACAAGGATCCGGAAAAGTGCGAGATCTTTATCGTAGAGGGAGACTCTGCAGGCGGTTCTGCAAAGACTGCCCGCTCCAGAGATACCCAGGCGATTCTTCCTCTTCGCGGAAAGATTCTTAACGTGGAGAAGGCGAGACTGGACAAAATTTATGCCAATGCTGAGATCAAAGCCATGATCACGGCATTTGGAACAGGAATTCATGAGGATTTCGATATTTCCAAGCTCCGCTATCATAAGATTATTATTATGACAGATGCGGATGTGGACGGCGCTCATATCAGTACCCTGATGCTGACCTTTTTATACCGGTTTATGCCGGAGCTGATCCGTCAGGGGCATGTATATCTGGCGCAGCCGCCTTTATATAAGCTGGAGAAAAATAAAAAAATCTGGTATGCCTACAGCGATGAGGAGCTGAACCAGATTCTGAAAGAGGTAGGACGTGATACCAACAATAAAATCCAGCGGTACAAGGGTCTGGGCGAAATGGATGCAGAGCAGCTCTGGGAGACAACCATGGATCCGGAGCGCCGGATTCTGCTTCGCGTAAATATGAATGATGATGTGGCTTCAGAGCTGGATCTGACCTTTACAACCCTGATGGGGGATCAGGTAGAGCCGCGGCGTGAATTTATTGAGGCCAACGCAAAATACGTACAGAATCTGGACATCTGATTGTAAGGAGATAATTATGGAACCAAATATTTTTGATAAAGTTCATGATATTGATTTGAAATCCACCATGGAAAAATCATATATCGATTATGCCATGAGCGTAATTGCCGCCCGGGCGCTTCCTGATGTGCGCGATGGCTTAAAGCCGGTTCAGAGACGAGTTCTGTATTCTATGATCGAGCTGAACAACGGACCGGATAAGCCTCACCGTAAGTGTGCCCGTATCGTTGGCGATACCATGGGTAAATATCATCCTCATGGAGACAGCTCTATTTACGGAGCCCTGGTTAACATGGCACAGGAATGGTCTACCCGGTATCCGCTGGTGGACGGTCATGGAAACTTCGGTTCTGTAGACGGAGACGGCGCTGCAGCCATGCGTTATACAGAGGCGAGATTAAGTAAGATTTCCATGGAAATGCTTGCAGACATTAACAAGGATACCGTGGATTTTATTCCGAACTTTGATGAGACAGAGAAGGAGCCGACGGTTCTTCCTTCCCGTTTCCCCAACCTTCTGGTCAATGGAACCACCGGAATTGCCGTTGGTATGGCAACCAATATTCCTCCCCACAACCTGCGGGAGGTTATCAGCGCTGTGGTAAAGATCATCGATAACCGGATTGAGGAAGATCGTGAAACCACAATGGAGGAGATTCTGGACATTGTAAAGGGACCGGATTTCCCCACAGGAGCAACGATTCTCGGCAAAGCCGGTATTGACGAGGCATACAGAACAGGCCGCGGCAAAATCCGTGTGCGGGCTGTGTCTGATATTGAAACCCTTCCCAACGGAAAGAGCAGAATTATTGTGACAGAGCTGCCTTATCTGGTAAACAAGGCCCGCCTGATCGAAAAAATTGCGGATCTGGTAAAGGAGAAGCGGGTGGACGGCATTACGGATCTGAGAGATGAATCGGATCGCCAGGGTATGCGGATTGTAATTGAGCTGCGCCGTGACGTAAATGCCAATGTGGTTCTGAACCAGCTGTTAAAGCATACTCAGCTTCAGGATACCTTTGGCGTGATTATGCTTGCCCTTGTAAATAATGAGCCGAAGATCCTCAATCTTCTGGATATGCTGAAATATTATCTGAAGCATCAGGAAGAGGTTGTTACAAGAAGAACCAGATATGATCTG
>OLQS01001919.1_pt1 | contig 11189 bp, 9 predicted proteins | sample 1672291 | NCBI WGS metagenome assembly OLQS01 (sample SAMEA3136668, study PRJEB25190) | human gut metagenome | biome: human gut; feature: human-associated habitat; material: faeces | place: Austria | collected 2013
CTAGAGCACACGGTTCATACCCGTGGTGTCGAGGGTTCGAATCCCCCTCTCGCTATTTAACAAAAGGTCTGAAGATTCAATTTTATTGGGTTTTCGGACTTTTTTTGTTATAAAATTCCGGCTGCCTGTGGTAAGACCAGATGTGAAAAGTTAAGATTGACATTTTACATCGTTTTTTTTATCATAGTAAAAGAATAGACATAACGAATCATTTCGGGAAATGAGGATTGTATAATGAAAAAAAGAATGCTTTTTGTTTTCAACCCCAAAGCAGGAAAAGGAAGAATCAAGATGCATCTGCTGGACATTGTGGATATCTTTAATAAAGGTGGGTACGAAGTGATCATCCGTGCCACGCAGGGACCGAAGGATGCTTATGAACAGGTGAAGGAATATGCAGATCAGGTAGATCTGATCGCCTGCAGTGGAGGTGACGGTACACTGGATGAGGTGGTTACCGGAATCGTGGAAGTGGGCAGCCAGACACCGATCGGGTATATCCCTGCAGGAAGCACCAATGATTTTGCCAACAGTCTGTTTATGCCGAAGAGTATGACTGCAGCTGCCTCTATGATCATGGAGGAGCAGATCTATCACTGTGACATCGGTAAATTTAATAATCAGACATTTGCCTATGTGGCTGCGTTTGGACTGTTTACCAATGTTTCCTATGAGACAGACCAGGATCTGAAAAATATCCTGGGACATGTTGCCTATGTGCTGGAAGGGATGAAGCAGCTTTTTGAGGTGAAATCCTATCATCTGAAGGTAACCTCCGATGAGCTGACTGTGGAGAATGATTTTATCTACGGTATGATCAGCAATTCCAGATCTGTAGGCGGATTTAAGAATCTTACCGGAAAAAACGTGGATATGAATGACGGACTGTTTGAGGTGACACTGATCACCAATCCGAAGAATCCGCTGGAGCTTCAGGAGATCATGACTGCGCTTCTTACTGCAGAGGATAATACAGATCTGATTTATTCTTTTAAGTCTGCGCATGTTGTGATAGAGTCAGAGGAGGCTGTTCCGTGGACGCTGGATGGAGAGTTCGGTGGAGATCAGACCCATGTGGAAATCGATAATCTTCATGAGGCCATGAACCTTTATCTTACCAGCAGTAAGAAACAGAAAAAAAGCCGGCTGAACCAGAAAATGCAGGAGATCAAGGAGATTACCCAGAAGAGCGAAGAATGATCCGAGTATCCGAAGACAAGGTGATCATACAGAGGTGAAAATGTCTTTCCTCATAAGAAAGACTGGATATACAGGAACGAAAAGGAGGAAGAAATGGGAGATTATATCAACGTAAAGGAAATCTTTGGCTGCGATGTATTTAACGATTCTGTTATGCAGGACCGTTTGCCGAAGAAGGTATACCGCGAACTGAAAAAGACAATAGAAGAGGGTAAGGAGCTGTCCATGGAGATCGCTGATGTGGTTGCACATGAGATGAAGGAATGGGCTATTGAGAAAGGTGCTACTCATTATTGTCACTGGTTTCAGCCGCTGACAGGTGTTACTGCCGAGAAACATGACGCATTTGTCACAGCGCCAAGAGAGGACGGAAAGGTACTCTTAAGCTTTTCTGGCAAGGAGCTGATCAAGGGTGAACCGGATGCATCCTCGTTTCCATCCGGAGGACTTCGTGCAACATTCGAGGCAAGAGGCTATACAACATGGGATTGCACATCACCTGCCTTTGTACGTCATGACGCAGCCGGCGGGATCTTATGTATCCCCACAGCATTCTGCTCCTACACAGGAGAGGCGCTTGACCAGAAAACACCGCTTCTTCGTTCCATGGAAGCGGTCAATACACAGGCGCTTCGACTTCTTCGCCTTTTCGGAAATACAACATCAAAAAAAGTAACTCCTTCCGTTGGAGCTGAGCAGGAGTATTTCCTGGTTGATAAGGAGAAATGGCTCCAGAGAAAAGACCTGATCTATACAGGAAGAACTCTTTTCGGTGCTATGCCGCCGAAGGGACAGGAGATGGATGACCATTATTTCGGAACCATCCGTCAGAGAGTTTCCGCATATATGAAAGAAGTAAATGAAGAGTGCTGGAAGCTGGGAGTTACAGCCAAGACCCAGCATAATGAGGTTGCACCGGCACAGCATGAGCTTGCGCCGATCTATGCACCTGTTAATATTGCAGCAGATCACAACCAGATCATGATGCGTATCCTGAAAAAGGTGGCAAGCCGTCATGGCATGCGCTGTCTGCTTCACGAGAAACCTTTTGCAGGATTGAATGGTTCTGGTAAGCACAATAACTGGTCCCTGACTACTGATGACGGAATTAATCTTCTGGAGCCGGGGAAGACACCACATGAGAACATTCAGTTCCTTCTGGTTCTGACCTGTATCCTGAAAGCCGTTGACAAGCATGCAGATCTTCTACGTGAGTCCGCAGCAGATGTTGGAAATGACCAGCGCCTTGGCGGTCATGAGGCTCCGCCAGCTGTTATTTCGGTTTTCCTTGGAGAGCAGCTTGAGGATGTGCTGGAGCAGCTGATCAGCACTGGTACTGCTACAAGAAGTAAGACAGGGGAGAAAATGGATACAGGCGTTAAGACGCTTCCGGATTTCATGAAGGATGCTACAGACCGTAACCGTACTTCACCATTTGCTTTTACCGGCAATAAATTCGAGTTTCGTATGGTTGGTTCCAAGGATTCCATTTCCGCATGCAATGTGGTGCTGAATACCATTACTGCTGAGGCGTTTAAGGAAGCCTGCGATGTTCTGGAGAGCGCAGAAGACTTTGATCTGGCAGTTCATGATCTGATCAAGGAATACGCTACCGAGCATCAGAGAATTGTATTTAACGGCAATGGCTACGCTCCTGAATGGGAAAAAGAGGCACGCCGCCGCGGACTTCCTGTTCTGTCATCTATGGTAGATGCCATTCCAGCACTTACTACAGATAAGGCAGTAAAACTGTTCGGAGAATTTGGAGTATTTACAAAGACTGAGCTGGAGTCCAGAGCGGAGATTCAGTATGAGATTTATGCGAAAGCAATTAACATCGAAGCGAAAACCATGGTGGACATGGCAACCAAGCAGATCATTCCGGCAGTTATCAAGTATACGACTGTGCTGGCAGAGTCCATCAATCAGGTGAAAGCAGTTGGACCAATTGACGTGAGTGTTCAGATGGATCTTCTGAAGAAAGCAAGCAAGCTTCTGAAAGAAGTGAACAGTACCATGAATAAGCTGAGCAAGCTGGTAGATCAGATCGAAACGCATCCAGAAGGTCGTGACAGAGCAGTGTTCTGCAGAGAGAAACTGGTTCCGGCAATGGAGAAATTAAGAGAACCGGTTGACGAACTGGAAATGTTAGTGGATAAAGATATGTGGCCGATGCCATCTTATGGAGATCTGGTGTTTGAGCCATAAAGAGATCAGGAGGACTGCAGCCGCAGTCCTCTTTTCTATTAAAGAGGTAAAGTGAAAGCAGGAATAAGATGAGTGAATTTGATTTTTTAGAGGAACAGGGTGTCAGTGCGGCGCTTATTAAGGCGGCGGAAGAGTTTCGACAGGAATATGGCGTTTCAGAGGAAGCGAAGCATAGACGGATAAAGCCGGCGCTGCCATTTTATGGGAAGGAAACATTGGAGATGGCCATGGCAGCGGTGCTGGAGCAGGAGAATCTGCTTCTGGCAGGACCGAAGGCTACGGGAAAGAATGTGCTGGCAGAGAATCTGGCATATATTTTCGGGAGACCGGTGTATAACGTGTCCTTCCATGTGAATACAAACAGCGGTGACCTGATTGGAACAGATACTTTCGTGGATAATCAGGTGAAGCTGCGTAAGGGAAGTATTTACCAGTGCGCAGAGGAAGGCGGATTCGGTATTCTGGATGAGATCAATATGGCGAAGAATGATGCGGTTTCTGTACTTCACGCCACATTGGATTACCGCCGGTCCATTGATGTGCCAGGATATGACAAAATAGACCTTCACCCGGCGGCAAGATTTATTGGAACCATGAATTACGGGTATGCCGGAACAAAGGAGCTGAATGAGGCTCTGGTTTCCCGTTTCCTGGTGATCGACATGCCGGCACAGAATGAGGAAACGCTTGGTTTTATTTTCAACAGGATGTTCCCGGATGCAAAGAAAGAGGCTGTGGAGCAGTTTATGGGAGTATTTCTGGATCTGCAGCAGAAATCCATGAACAGTGAAATTTCCACAAAGCCGCTGGATCTTCGCGGCCTGCTTGCTGCCATGAAGATCGTGCGTACCGGGCTTTCCCCATGGCAGGCGGTACGCATGGGCATTGTGAATAAAACATTTGATGTGTTTGAGAAGGAAATCGTGGAGGATGTGGTGCGAACCAGAATTCCACAGGGCTGGACACGGGAAGATGTTTATGGAGAATAAAGAAAACGAATCTTTAAAAATTTCTGCCAAATTGGTTGATCTTGAAGATGCAGAGGAATTTTTGAAGAAATCAGCTATTGGGAAAGAAAAAATTAAAATTGCAGCTGGGGATAAGAAATCAGAAAAAGTTTCAATGGAAGTACCTGTAGCGGAGAAAAGCGAAAATTTTCAGGCAAGAGAGGATAACTGTGAAGAACTGAATCTCCAGGATTATCAATTAGAGCTGGAAAACCGTATCCGAAATCTGCTCTGGACCATCAGTGGGGACTACACCCAGCAGATGAAGCCGGATGTTTCCCTGTTCCTCAGGTCAAAGGATATTGCATTGTATGATGGAATTAAGCAGGGCGCATTGGCGAAATTCTTCGATAAAGATTTTCTGGGAATGTATCTGGTGAAGAAAATCTTCATGGGCGCGGATGAAGCTGCGCTTACCTTTGTTTCGCAGCTCTGTATTGAAGAAGCCATCGGAGAACGGATTTGTGAACAGCGCCCTGGGATCTGGGAGATGCAGAGGAAAGCCTGCGAGGACATACTGGATCAGGAATATGAGACTATGCCGTCGGCAGCAGATAAGCTGGGCTATCTGAGAGTGAATCTGCTGAGAAGGCGGATTGACAGAGGGGAAAATGCGGATGCATCAAACAAAACTATAACAAATATAACGGAAAAAGAACAAAAAGATAGAAAATACAAAGGAATCTATCACTATATTGACTTGATTTCCAGCGCAGCAGAGACTGCGGATACAATGTCTTTAATCCGCATCATAGACACGGTATACAATGAAGTTGCTGAACCCGATTTTTCCAAAAAGGCAACCCTTGAGCAGGTGCTTGCTGTCACTATGGAGGATCTGACGGAGTTCGACTGGCACGACTATCTTTCCGAAGAAATGTATGAGGACGCACTGGAAAGCTATATGGAGCAGCTTACCTCCAATGTGGCGGGTATGGAGAATGTGGATGTCACCCGGGAGATGGAAGAGGAAAGGCAGTCGAAACAGAAAATTACAGTTTTGCCTCCGGAGGCTTTGGAAAAAGCCCACACCTATGTGGAACTGAATTTTGGAAAAACTTATCTGAGCGAGCTGGAAGAGAAGCGGATAAACCAGCTGATGTGCCGTGACATCCACAGCGACTGCAGCCTGTATTTTACTGAGGGAATTCTGAAACGTCCGGTCAAACGAAATTACCAGTATGAATATGCAAAAAGGTTGAAAAATAAGAATATCTGGCTTTATCATGACAAACACCGCATTGTGAAGTGGAATATCTCCCTTCTCACAGAAATGCTGAAGAAGTCCCTGGTCATCAAAAGTGAAAATCAGGAGATTCTTTCAGACAGAGGAATGATTGTTCCATCAAGGCTGTGGAGGCTTGGAAGAAGCAGTGATGCACAGGTTTTTAAGCGGGAATTGAAGGGAGATTCTTCTGATTTTGTGGTGGATGTGCTGATCGATGCCAGTGGTTCCCAGATGAGCCGCCAGGGCGAGGTAGCGCTGCAGGCCTACATTATCAGCGAGGCACTTAGCAATGCAGAGCTGCCCCACAGAGTGATGAGCTACTGCACTTTCTGGGATTATACCATTCTCCACCGCTTCAGAGAATATGACGATCCAAGAAGTGCAAACGAAAATATATTTAACTATGTAACGTCATCCAACAACCGTGACGGACTTGCCATCCGGGCAGCAGGATACGGCCTGCTGAACCGGGAGGAAGAGAAAAAGATTCTGATCATTCTCAGTGATGGACGTCCTTACGACGTTATTGTCAATCGACCCAATGCGAAGAATCCGGCACCGTATCATGGGAAGTACGCAATTACCGACACCGCAGCGCAGATCCGTAAGCTGCGCAGCCAGGGAGTGAGCGTGCTGGGTGTTTTCGCCGGGGAAGAGAAAGATCTGGCGACGGAGAAGAAGATTTTTGGAAAGGATTTTGCATATATCCGAAATATTACCGGATTTTCCAAAATCGTTGGAAGATATCTTACAAAGCAATTGGAGGATGATGAATAAGAAAGCAGAATACGGAGGTAACGCCATGTTCCAAAATAACAAAAAAGCTGCCTTCCTGGACTACCTGATGATCATTGTGGGTACAGCCCTTATGGCAACTGCCATAAACAGTGTTTTCGATATGTCCGGTATGGTAACCGGAGGCTTTTCCGGTATTGCGATCCTGGTAAAAGAGTGGACGGAGGGAGTCGTGCCGGGAGGCATCCCGCTGTGGATCACAAACTTAAGTCTGAATATCCCACTGTTTCTGATCGGAATGAAGCTCAGTGGATTCCAGTTTGTGAAAAGGGCACTGGTGGGAGAAATCTGCCTGTCATTCTGGCTGGCGGTTCTTCCGGCATTTGATATTGCAGGAAATGATCTTTTGCTGGCAGCCGTTTATGGTGGTGTAATCCAGGGGATTGGAATCGGACTTGTGTTTCTTGGAAGAGGAACTACCGGGGGCACAGACATGATGGCGGCACTGCTGCAGCGGAAGCTACGCCATTACTCCATTGCCCAGATTATGCAGTTTATTGACGGAGCCATCGTACTTGTAGGTATGTATGTGTTCGGTGTGCAGAAAGCACTTTATGCCATCATCGCCGTTTATCTTGTAACAAAGGTATCTGACAGCTTGATCGAAGGTCTGAAATTTTCAAAACAGGCGTATATCATTACCAGCAAGCCTGACGAGATTTCCAAAGAAATCATGGACAAACTGGATCGCGGCGTGACCGGAGTCCACGGAAAGGGAATGTACTCCGGCCAGGACAAGCTGCTTCTTTACTGCGTTGTGGGACGCAAGGAGATCGTGGCATTGAAAGAGCTGGTAGACCATATTGACCCGGCTGCTTTTGTGATCGTGTCTGACGTGCGTGAAGTCCATGGTGAGGGATTTATTGAACGTAAGTAAAAAGAAAAACTTTACCAAAGCCTTCTGCGCACCGCAAAAAAAGGGGAAAATAGGGCTTGAAATTGGAGTGATATAGAAAAAGTTAAAAAAATTTGCTGGAAATTTGTAAATTTTTTCTACTTTCCTCTTCCTTTTTTGGTGATTTTGTATTAAAATAGGTTCATGAATTTTTGGAATCAGTAGATTTTCCTAAGACTGTCTGAGGTTTTGTGCAATATTACAGATTTGAGACCGCGAATTTTGGCACTAATGGACAGCGATTCATGCCGGGTATACCGGCGAACATATAATGTTACTGCTCTCTTTTACAATGTTTTCACTATCCTGGAATACATTGACAGCTGTGAGACCAGTAGCCCTATAATTTACAAGAAGGGACGGAAGGGTAATGATATCAAATCAGGTACTGCAGAATACACTTGAGGGGCTCAGGGAGATATCCAGGACGGAGTTTTGCATTATTGACACAGATGGCAAGACACTGGCGTCCACCTACAGTGAATTTGAGATTCAGCCACAGGATATTCAGGCATTTGTGGAATCCCAGGCTGCCAGCCAGCTTGTGAAAGGTTATCAGTATTTCAAGGTCTGTGATGATTACCAGCTGGAATACATTCTGGTCGCCCACGGAGAAGATGAAGATACTTATATGGTAGGAAAGCTTGCCGCTTTCCAGATCCAGAGCCTGATCGTTGCATATAAGGAGCGTTTTGACAAGGACAGCTTCATTAAGAACCTGCTTCTTGATAACCTGCTTCTGGTAGATATTTATAATCGTGCGAAGAAGCTTCATATTGATGCTGACGTTCGACGGGTGGTTATGATCCTGGAGCTTGAGCAGGAGAGAGAGCACAGCTCCATGGAGAGCGTGAAGAGTCTGTTCGGCGGCAAGAGCAAGGACTTTATCACAGCTGTTGATGAGAAGAGCATTATCATTGTCAAGGAACTTGAGGAGAACGAAGGATACGAGGAGATGGACAAGCTTGCCCAGACCATCCTTGATACCTTAGGACTTGAGAAAGAGAATACTACACATATTGCATACGGAACTATCGTAAGCGAGCTGAAGGAAGTTTCCCGTTCCTACAAGGAAGCCAGAATGGCTCTTGATGTAGGCAAGATTTTCTCACCTGAGAAGGACGTTATTGCTTACAGCTCTCTTGGAATAGGCCGTCTGATCTATCAGCTTCCGATCCCGCTGTGCAAGATGTTCATTAAGGAGATCTTCGGCGGCAAGTCCCCGGATGATTTCGACGAGGAGACTCTGGTCACCATCGACAAGTTCTTCGAGAACAGCCTGAATGTATCCGAGACCTCCAGACAGCTTTACATTCACCGTAATACTCTGGTTTATCGTCTGGACAAGCTTCAGAAGAGCACCGGACTTGACCTTCGTGTATTCGAGGATGCGATCACATTCAAGATTGCGTTGATGGTTGTAAGATACATGAAGTATATGGAGACTCTGGAGTATTAATTTTCATATCTGTAATTTCTGTGCCTGCTGCATTTGTTTGTGGCAGGCATATTTTATCTCTTGTGATTTATCAGTATGAGAACTCTGAACGTGGTATTTGGAAATATTTCTGGATCTGCTTTGTGTTTCCTTTGTGAAATCTATTGCGTTCTTGGTTTTCTCTGGTATAATAAGGTACTGCAAAAAATAAGGTTGCATTTTTACCGGACATATATTACAATAATGTTACATAAAAATTAAGCAAACTGCTGAATTGAATTTTTATATGAAAAATGTAGGAGGATATCATGATTGATCTGATAGATGTAAGCAAGTCCTATGGACCGGGACTGCCGGCCGTGAATCACGCCAATCTCCATGTAGATAAAGGTGAATTCGTATTTATAGTAGGAAACAGCGGTTCTGGTAAATCCACGCTGATCAAGCTGCTTTTGAAGGAACTGGATTCCACATCCGGTACGATTATCGTAAGCGGAGAGAAGCTTGAGGGGATGAAGCACCGCCGTGTGGCCAAATACCGCCGTAAGCTTGGTGTTGTATTCCAGGACTTCCGTCTTCTGAAGGACAGGGATGTGTATGAGAATGTAGCTTTTGCCCAGCGTGTTGTGAACCGTCCTACCAGAGTTATCCGCAAGAGAGTTCCGGAGGTACTTCAGGAAGTTGGACTTGCAGGGAAATACAAGGCGTACCCGGACGAGCTGTCAGGTGGAGAGCAGCAGAGAGTTGCCCTTGCCAGGGCGATTGTAAACCGTCCGGACATCCTTCTTGCAGACGAGCCAACTGGTAATCTTGACCCGAAGACATCCGAGGAGATTATGAAGCTCCTTGAGGAGATCAACCAGCGTGGAACCACCGTTCTGGTAGTAACTCACAATAAAGAGATTGTCAATTCCATGAAGAAGCGTGTACTGACCATGCATAATGGAGTGATCATCAGCGACGAGAAAGAGGGAGAATATTATGAGGCCTAGTACCATCTGGTATACTCTGAAGCAGGGTATCAAGAACATCAAGAGAAATTTCATGTTTTCCATTGCTTCTATTATTACGATGGCAGCATGTATTTTTCTTTTCGGAATTTTCTTTTCCATTGTAAATAATGTGAATACGCTGGCGCATAATGTTGAGGAAGATGTGCGAAGAAATAAAGGCCGACGAGTACACCGATCACAGTGCTTTTTAATGAAGGAACCACACAGGAGCAGATGGATGCAGTTGGAGAACTGATCAGGCAGCGCCCGGAGGTTTCCAAGATTGAATTTGAGTCCGGTGATGAAGCCTGGGAGAAGATGAAGCAGGAATATTTCGGTGATGACTCTGAGGCAGCAGACGGTTTCAAGGATGATAACCCGCTGGCAAACTCATCCAACTACCGTGTGTACATGAACAACATTGAGAAACAGTCTGAGCTGGTTGCCTACATCAAGACACTGGATAATGTACGAGAGGTCAATCAGTCTGAACAGGCTGCCAAGACTCTTGGTTCCATTAACCGTATTGTTTCCTATGTATCTGTGGCTGTGATCGTGATCCTGCTGCTGATCGCTATTTTCCTGATCAGTAATACCATTTCCGTTGGTATTACAGTTCGTAAGGACGAAATCGGAATTATGAAATATATTGGTGCTACCGATAGTTTTGTACGTGCACCGTTCCTTCTGGAGGGTATGATCCTGGGACTGATCGGTGCGGGAATTCCACTGATCATTTTGTATTTCTGTTACAATAATGTGGTAACCTATGTATATACCAAGTTCAGCGTACTTCTGGGTGTTGTAGATTTCATTCCGGTTGGACAGATCTACCAGACCCTGGTTCCGGTGGCGCTGGCTCTGGGAATTGGAATTGGTCTTGTGGGAAGCTTTATTACTACAAGAAAACACTTGAAGGTGTGAGAGTTCTGTTTTACAATAAGGGCGGTTGTTCGCATTCCGCCAGAATATGAGAAGAGGATATGGGGGCTGCTGGAGAGATCTGGCAGTCCTTTTGTATAAAAACAAGTAAGGTGTTTCAAGGCGGACGCATTGGGGCAAATGATATTCCACGCAAGTCGGTGCAACGCTCCGGTGAGCTAGCTGGAAACTGGATGAAACTTGTATGGTGAGGAGTGATAATATATGGCAGATAAACAATTTATGAAGGGGGCTGTAACTGGTGTGCTTTGCGCATCCCTGGTGCTGGGCGGGGGATATGTGGGTCTTCAGAAAGCGGGACGTGCGGGAAGTAATGTACTGTCGGATGTGGTGGTTACCCAGAAGATTAAGTATCTGGAAGATATTATAGATCAGAATTATCTGGAAGATGTGGATGAGGATTCGCTGAAGGAGGGGATTTATACCGGGCTTCTGTATGGGCTGGGGGATCCGTATTCCAGATATTATACGGAGGAAGAATACG
>OLQS01001931.1_pt1 | contig 11138 bp, 9 predicted proteins | sample 1672291 | NCBI WGS metagenome assembly OLQS01 (sample SAMEA3136668, study PRJEB25190) | human gut metagenome | biome: human gut; feature: human-associated habitat; material: faeces | place: Austria | collected 2013
TGGTATGTTGTCCATACTTATTCCGGCTACGAGAACAAAGTAAAAGTTGACATCGAAAAGACAATTGAAAACAGAAAGCTTCAGGATCAGATTTTAGAAGTGTCCGTGCCGATGCAGGACGTTATCGAACTGAAGAACGGGGCTCAGAAACAGGTTGCCAAAAAGATGTTTCCCGGATATGTACTGATTAACATGGTTATGAACGATGACACATGGTATGTAGTACGCAACACCCGAGGTGTAACAGGATTTGTTGGTCCGGGTTCCAAGCCGGTTCCTCTTACGGAAGCAGAGATGGATGCTCTCGGGTTCAGGGAAGCCGGATTGGTTGTCGAATTTGAAGAAGGTGACACAGTTGTTGTTACCGCAGGGGCCTGGAAAGATACCGTTGGTGTTATCAAGTCCATCAACGAAGGAAAGCAGACCCTTACTATCAATGTGGAGATGTTCGGCCGTGAGACACCGGTAGAACTTAACTTCACGGAAGTAAAGAAGATGTAATAAAACGGCCTTTAACCGGTTTAGAGGCTCGTGGGAGGGAGATTCCCGCAATTACCACATTTATTTAGGAGGTGCCTTATCATGGCAAAGAAAGTTACAGGATATATCAAATTACAGATTCCTGCTGGTAAAGCTACACCAGCACCGCCAGTTGGACCGGCTCTCGGTCAGCACGGCGTTAATATCGTTCAGTTCACAAAAGAATTTAACGCAAGAACAGCAGATCAGGGCGACCTGGTTATTCCGGTTGTTATCACTGTATACGCTGACAGAAGCTTCAGCTTTATTACAAAGACTCCGCCGGCTGCAGTTTTGTTAAAGAAGGCATGCAAGATCAAATCCGGATCTGCAACACCTAACAAGACAAAAGTAGCTACCATCTCTAAAGAAGAACTTCAGAAGATCGCAGAGCTGAAGATGCCAGATTTAAATGCTGCAAGCCTTGAGGCTGCTATGAGCATGATCGCAGGTACAGCCAGAAGTATGGGAATCACAGTAGAGTAAGCCGAAAGCAGTTAATCAGGACACTTTTTGGCTTAATGCGAAGCGGTTTCATTATCCGGGCGGAGAAGTTAGGGCCTGGATGAACGGACGCACGCTGAAGAAGTGAATTCGAGATGTTTATTTGTAACGTGGGAGGGAAATCCCCGACAATACCACTAGGAGGTTATTTATAATGAAAAGAGGAAAAAGATACGTAGAGGCTGCTAAATTAGTAGACCGCACAAATCTTTATGACGCTGCAGAAGCTATTTCTATCGTAAAGAAAGCATCTGTTGCTAAATTTGATGAAACAATTGAAGCTCATATCAGAACCGGATGTGATGGACGTCATGCTGATCAGCAGATCCGTGGTGCCGTAGTTTTACCGCACGGAACAGGCAAGACAGTTAGAATCCTTGTATTTGCAAAAGGACCGAAGGCTGACGAGGCTCAGGCTGCAGGCGCAGACTTTGTAGGCGCTGAGGAACTCATCCCGAAGATCCAGAATGAAGGATGGTTGGATTTCGACGTAGTTGTTGCTACACCTGATATGATGGGTGTTGTTGGTCGTTTAGGACGTGTACTCGGACCGAAGGGCTTAATGCCTAACCCGAAAGCCGGTACAGTTACTATGGACGTAACAAAGGCTATCAACGATATCAAAGCTGGTAAGATTGAGTACAGACTTGATAAAACAAATATTATCCACGTGCCAGTAGGAAAAGCTTCTTTCACAGAAGAAATGTTAGCGGACAACTTCCAGACGCTTATCGACGCTATCCTGAAGGCAAAGCCAAGTGCATTAAAGGGCTCTTACTTAAAGAGTGTGACACTTACGTCCACTATGGGTCCTGGCGTTAAATTAAATGTTGCTAAGCTTGTGAACTAATTCAGGGGCAATAGAATTTTACAATTACAGAGCCGGATCAAAAGCATACACTTTTGGTCCGGTTTTTGATATTTTATAATTGCAATAGACAGCCGGCATATGATACGGTATACTGAGATATTATAGTAACAGTTCATGCTTTAAACTGTTATCATATTATATAGTAGAGTAGACTAATGTGCATTGGTTGGAGTATGTATGAGAAGGATAAGTAAATATACGATAATAGCAGCGCTCGTCTTGATGACGGTGGTCAGTCTCGGCGGATGCGGTAAAAGAGGAAAAAAAGTGCCTGATCCGAAGTCGCCGGTGGTGATTACGCTTTGGCATTCTTATAATGCAGTGGTAAAGATGCAATTTGACAAACTGGTTCAGGAGTTCAACGATACGGTCGGAATGAATGAGGGGATAATAATCGATGCGAAAGGATACGGCTCCAGTGATGAGCTGGAGGAAGTGCTGTACGCCTCGGCGAACCGCGTGATTGGAGCGGAACCGCTGCCCGATATATTTTCGTCCTATCCTGACAGTGCATACCGGTTGGATAAGATAGCTCCCCTGGTATCTCTGGAAGAGTATTTTACAGGAGAAGAATTGGGTAAATACCGTCCGGAATTTCTGGAAGAGGGTATGTGGGATCATTCCGGGGTCCACAAAATGGTGCCGGTGGCCAAATCCACGGAGCTGCTGTTTCTGAATAAGACGGACTGGGAACGTTTTTCTGCGGATACGGGAGCTTCCATGGAACTTCTTGGAACCTGGGAGGGGCTTGCAAAGACGGCTCAGATGTACTATGAATGGTCGGGAGGCCAGCCGTTTCTCGGCATGAATTACTATAATGATTTTGCCGTAATTACGGCTGCGCAGCTGGGGGAAAATGTGTTATCCGGCAGCGGGAAGCCGGTTTATTCCAAAGAGACGGCGGGAAGAGTATGGGACGCCTACTACATACCTCATATAATGGGGTGGTATGAAAGCAGGGTATACAATCAGGACGGAGTTAAGAGCGGAAAGATGATTGCTTATATCGGCTCATCGGCAGGCGCCGGATTTTTTCCGGACGAAGTAATCAAGGATGAGAATAAGTCATATCCGGTTGAATGCCTGTGCCTTCCCTATCCCGTGTTTCAAAACGGGGAAAAATACATGACCCAGCGCGGAGCCAATATGGGAGTATTCGCTTCAGACGAGGTGCGCGAGCGTGCTGCCTGCGAGTTTTTGAAGTGGTTCACACAACCAGAGCAGAATATCAGGTTTGCGGTGTCTACGGGTTACCTGCCGGTTGAGCAGGAGGCGCTTTCATCCGTACCGGAACTTCTCAGGAATGTTGACGATACTGGAAATGCGGCGGCAATTACAAGCGGAATCAATGCATATCTGGAAGCGGGGAGGCAGTATGCATTCTATGCGAAAAAAGCATTTGACGGCTCTTATGAATTGAATAAAGTCTTCGGGGAGTCTTTGGAGAAAAAAACGGCCGAATCTCTGGCCCTGATGGAAAAAAGGATATTAAACGGGGAAAAAGAAGATGTTGTGCAAAAGGATCTGCTGGAGGAGGAGTGCTTCTACCGCTGGTATGATTCTCTTATCAAAGAAATGGCTGGTATGACAGATGGGGAGAAAAATTAGAAGCAGGAATATTGCGTTTCGTTTGACTGTTGTGTTTGTCTGTTTTGCTGCATTTCAGAGCAGTCTGCTGGCCGGAATCATGGTTGGCAGCGGCGTGCTCAAGAGAGCAGAGCAAAATGAGTACAGGATATTTTCGGAGAAGGTGAACGGGCGTAAGAACAATCTGGAAAACGAGATGAATAACATCTGGACAAATTTTGACTATGACGAGGAACGGATCAGCCGGTATTTTGAGGAGACGGATACGGGGAATCTGGCGGGTAAAGAGGATGAAGTCCTGGAAGAGCTGGCTCCCATCATTCTGGATTCGCTTTACCACACAAAGACTACGGGCGCTTTTCTGATACTGCCGGGGCAGGACGGAACGGAGAATTCTCTGGCCTCCCTGTATTTTCGTAACAATAATCCGGATAAGGCGGGACAGAATAACGAGAACCTTTATATGCTGGCCGGGCCGTGGAACGTGGCCGACAAGCTGAAGATTGCAACTACGGCAAACTGGAGTTACCGGCTGGAACTCAGCAGCAACCGGGATTTTTATACAAAGCCCTATGAGGCGGCAAATGAGTACGGCCGATCAGCCTGGCTGGGCTATTGGAGCACACCGTTCAAGGTAAATCCCCAGGATGAAGACGTCATCACTTATTCAGTACCTGTTTTTGACGGGAAGGGGAATGTGGCCGCCATATTCGGAGTTGAGATTTCCGTGAATTATCTGTACCGTTTTTTACCGGCAAGAGATTTGCAGAACACAGATTCCTACGGTTATGTCATCGCGACCGGTTCAATGGAGAAGGGCCTTAAACTGTCTATCACGTACGGTGCAGTCCAAAGGAGGATGCTGGAAGCCGGAGAGATGATGGAGCTGGAAAGCGTCGATGAGGAGGACGGGATATACAGGCTGCTCAACCATAACAGCAGCCACGATATTTATGTCAGTGCCAGCCGGATGGGAATGTATTACCACAATACGCCGTTTGAAGGGGAGGAGTGGTACCTGATGGGGCTGATGGAGAAGCCGGTTCTGCTGCATTTTCCTCAAAAGATAGAGAGGCTGCTGTTTTTTGCACTTTTGGCAACCACCGGCATCGGACTGATTATCGCGTTGTTTGTCAGCGTGTGGTTTACCCGTCATGCTAAGCTGATGGAGCTGTCGGGACTTCCTCTGGGGGTGTTTGAATTGCGCCCGCATTCAGGCAAGGTGTTTATGACCAGCCGGATTCCCAGTCTGCTGAACCTTACATGGGAGCAGGAACGTATTTTTACCAGGGATAAGATGAAATTTACAGAGTTCCTGAAAGAATTTGAGAATTTGCGTGACGGAGGCGACGACACATTCAGGCTGGAGTCGGAGGACGGCTCAAAATGGATTAAGATAACCAAAAAAATAATGGATGGCACCGTAAGGTGCGTTGTGGAAGATGTGACGGATGAAGTCCTTCAGACGAAAGCGCTTCAGGTAGAGCGGGACAGAGACGGCCTGACAGGCGTTGGAAACAGACTGGCTTTTGAAAAAAAGATGGAATGTCTCCGGGACAACTTTGGCAGCGGGAACCGGCCGGGCTTTGTCATGTGTGATTTAAACAATTTAAAGTGTGTGAACGACGAATTTGGCCACGATAAGGGGGATGAGTATATCCGCGCCGCTGCAGATGCCATCAGGACGGCATTTCCCGGTGAAGCGGTATACCGCATCGGAGGGGACGAATTTGCCGTTTATCTTGAAAATAAAGATGCCGAAACCGCTGTGGAAGGCATCGCAAGGATAAAAACAGCAATGGAGGAGTACAGCCGCACGCAGGAATTCCATGCGGCCATCGCGTCCGGATACGCATTCTATACCCCGGGCCGGGATTTGGAGGTAAAAGATATTATGACCCGGGCGGATGCTTATATGTACCGGCATAAGAGAAGAATGAAGCGGTAGGCGGTGTTTGGTTACTGTTCAGAGATTTAATTAAGCAGGTGAGGACGCCGCCGGTACGGCCAGCGGACGGGGTGGTGAGGTGTGTATATGAGTCTTTCGTCCCGGGGGAGATTGTCGTGATTTGGGGCTGCGGGCGAAGATAAAGTCTGCGGAGCACGCTCCCGCTCTGTGAGGTGCATAATCTTAACTGTAAGCAACACCTATATTGACGCAGGAGGATATGCACATGAACGATTACAGTAAAATCACAGCCCTATACTCCCGGCTTTCCGTAGGGGACGAGGACAGGGACGGCGGCGAGAGCAACAGCATACAGAACCAGAAGAAATTTCTGGAAAGCTATGCCAGACAGTTAAAATTAACCAATATCCGGCACTACATTGATGATGACGAAAGCGGCAGATTTTTTGACCGTTCCGCTTACTCCCGCATGATAGAGGACGTGGAAAACGGCAAAATCGGCGTGTGCATTATGAAAGATATGACCCGTTGGGGGCGCGACTATCTCCAAGTAGGAAACGCAATGGAGATTTTCAGACGGAACAACGTGCGCTTTATCGCAGTCAACAACGGGATAGACAGCGAGAAGCCCGACACGCTGGAGTTTGCGCCGTTCATCAATATCATGTCGGAGTGGTACGCAAAGGACATCAGCAAGAAAGTGAAAACGGGCATTAAGACCAAAGGCATGAGCGGAAAGCCGATTGCCACCGAAGCCCCATACGGCTATATCAAAGCCCCCGACAACAAGGATTTTTGGATTGTTGACGAAGAAGCCGCGAAAGTTGTCCGCCTTATTTTCCGCCTGTTCCTTGACGGGAAGAACCGAAACCAAATCGCCGTATTTCTGAAAAACGAGCAAATCCCAACGCCCACTTTCTACATGAAAGACCGGGGGCGGGGAACGTGTAAAAACAAGACGCTCAATGAAGATAACCGCTACAAATGGAACAAAGCCACCTTAACCCATATCCTCACGCGGCAGGAGTATTGCGGCGACGTGGTGAACTTCAAAACGACCAAGCATTTCCGCGACAAAAGAAACCACTATGTAGACAGGAGCCAGTGGCACATTACGGAAAATGTGCATGAGCCGATTATTGACCGCGCCGATTTTGAAAACGTACAGCGGATTTTGGAAAACGCCCCCGTCAAACGCCCCAACGGGGACGGGGAAATCCACCCTTTGTCGGGCTTGCTTTTCTGTAAGGACTGCGGCGCGAAAATGCACATACGCATAGATTACAGGAACGGCGGCAAGCGGCACGTTGCCTATTGCAGTGAATACCACAAAGGAAAAGCCAAAAACCCGAAGTGCCATTCCCCGCACATCATGGACGCGGATTTACTCTTGCAGACCGTGGCGGACGTGTTGAAGAAAATCGCGGAATACTCCATCAGCAACAGGGCGGAGTTTGAAGCCTTAGTGAAAAAGAGCCTTGCCATGCAGCAGACCGACAAGACGAAGAAACAGCAGAAACGTATCCCCCAAATCACGACACGGCTTGAACAGATTGAAAAGGTACTGGATAAACTTTATGAGGACAACGCTTTAGGCACTATCCCGCAAGACCGCTATGAGCAGATGTCGCGGAAGTATTCGGAAGAATACTACACGCTGAAAGCGGAACTTGAAGAAATCCAAGGGCAGTTATCCGCTTTTGAGAACGCGGGTGGACGGGCGCAGAGGTTTGTGAAACTGACAGAACGCTATGCCGACTTTACCGAACTTACCCCCGCCATTCTCAACGAGTTTATCAGCAAAATCGAAGTGCATGAGCGCGACCGGAAAAGGGCAAAAAACGCCATTCAGCATATCGGGATATACTTCAACCATATCGGCAAATTTGAGAACGAAGTGACACAGCTTGCCGAGCCGACAGAACAGGAAATCCGACAAATGCGGGAAGAAATCGAAGAAGCCCAAAAGGAAAAGAGCCGCGCTTATCATCGGAACTATTCAAGGGCATACAGGGCGCGAAACCTTGAAAAGCAACGGGAGTATGACCGTATCAAGGCGCGGGAATATCGGGCGAGGAAAAAGGCGCAGGCCGCCGCACAGTAAAACAGAATAACCGACAGCCGAGAGGGATTTTCCAATTACGGGAAATCCCTTTTTCGCGCCCGAAGAAAGGAGTTGACCGAATGACGGAAACGAGAGGAACGCCCACCCCGCCGTCCAGAAAACCAGACGGCATTATCACGACACAGAGGAACGGGCAGACCATTGTTGCGGAACTGTTTTTCAACCACAGCAGCACAGAAACATTCCGCGACAAGTTACTCAAAATGATACTTGCCGACAAGCAGGAATAAAACGGGAAACCGATTTTCTGTAAAAATCCATTCCATTCCTATCCTATCCATTCCACACCAAAAAACGAAAGGAGCATTTCAGATATGCCAAAGACCAAACTGGAAAAAATCGCGGGGATTGAGGAAGAAATCCGACAGCTTGAAAACAGGCGCAGACAGCTTGTGCAGGAGCAAAAGGCACAGGAGCGCAAGGACAGGACGAAACGCCTCTGCCGCCGCATGGGGCTTTTTGAAAGCCTTATCCCCGACAGCATACCATTGACCGAGGAGCAATTCAAGACTTTCCTTGAAAAGACCGTAGCCGCCGAGCATGGGCGCAAGTTGTTGGACGAAATGACCGCCCAGAACGCCGCCAGAGCCGCCACAGAGGGCGCGGAAACAGCGGCACAGGGAAACACCCGCCCCGCCGCCAAAACCGCCCATACAGCCCACGAGGGCGGCACAGGCGGGAGCATGAACGGGGGCGCGGCGCAAGGTTAACGGGCTTTTGCCCCTACCCTTGCTTTTAGCAAGGGCGCACTTATATACCACATGAATGTGGTATCGTGCGCTCTGCCGAGGGCGTTTTGTGCCTGTCGGCACAAAAGGAAACGGCGGGAGTTACCCGCAGAAAGGAGCGCGGCACATGGCGATTTACCATTGCAGTATCAAAATCATATCACGGGGCAAGGGCAAATCCGCCGTTGCCGCCGCCGCTTATCGGGCGGGGGAGAAAATCACAAACGACTTTGACGGGGAAACCCACGACTACACCCGCAAGGGCGGTGTCGTCCATACCGAGATTTTACTTCCAGACCACGCCCCCGCCGCTTTCTCTGACAGGGCGGTTTTGTGGAACGAAGTGGAGAAAATCGAGAAAGCAAAAAATGCACAGCTTGCGCGGGAAATCGAACTTGCCTTACCCGCAGAATTGACGAGGGAGCAGAACATTTCCCTTGTGCGAGAGTATATCAAAAAACATTTTGTGGCGGCGGGAATGTGCGCTGACATTTGCGTACACGACACAGGCGGCGGCAACCCCCACGCCCATGTCATGCTGACCATGCGCCCCTTTGAGGAAAGCGGCGAGTGGGGCGCGAAGCAGAAAAAGGAGTACATTCTTGACAAAGACGGGAACAAAATCTATGACCGAAAAAAGCGGCAGTACAAATGCAAATCCGTACCCGCTACCGACTGGAACGACCAGACCAAAGCCGAGGAATGGCGGGCGGCGTGGGCGCAAATCTGCAATCAGCATTTAGAGCAGAACGGACACACAGAACGCATAGACCACCGCTCCTATGAGCGGCAGGGGATAGACCAAATCCCCACCGTCCATTTAGGCGTTGCCGTTTCCGCTATGGAGAAGCGCGGCATCCGCACCGAGCGCGGCGACCTCAACCGCGAAATCGAAGTGACAAACCAGAAATTGCGGCAACTGAAAGCGCGTATCTCTAAATTGCAGAACTGGCTAAAAGAGGAACAGGCGAACACCGAGCCGCCCACCCTTGCCGACTACATCCAGCGCATTTTGTCACGCAAGGCACAGGCGGGGAAATCGGGAGTTTCCCAATCGCTGTATAACCTCAAGGACGCGGCGAAAATGCTGAACTTCCTGCAACAAAACCAGATACAGGATATGGCGGGGCTTGATGAAAAATTCAAGTCCATGATAGGGGAACAACTGGACATTCAAGGCAAGCTGAAACCCGTTGAAAGACGGCTTGCCACGCTGAAAAAGCACATCGAACAATCGGATATTTATTTCAAGTACAAGGGGAAAAAGAAGCTGACAGAAGCCGAGCAAATCCTGTTTGCGGCGGCGCGGGATTATCTGAAAGGCGTGATGAACGGCAAGACCACCATTCCGACAAAGGCATGGAAAGAGGAATATGCCAAACTGACCGCCGAGCGGAAAACGCTCAATCAGCGGTATCTTGTACTCAAAGGGGAAGTGAAAGAAGCCGAGCAGATACGAAAGAGCGTTTACAGTATCTTGCGGCAGGAACAGCGGGAACACGCACAACGCAGGACACAGGATATGGAGCGGTAACGGACAGGGCGGCGGGATAATCAATGCCGCCCTCGCTGCCCTGTTTTCACGGTTTAACAGCCAGATAAATTGGAAGTTAAAGCACCTCTATGCCCCTACTTTTAAGACAATGTAACATAGTGACACAAATTTTAGGCAGTCCAGTTTCTCCTGAGCCAAAATGCGGGGCGGATACCGCACATTTCTTCTACCCCTTGCGCTGCACGTTCAATATACGCATCAAAATTAACACAGCTTATATAATCATATTTCCCCTCTGCCTTTTCGTAATCTTTTCCTAGGTAGCGCAGCCACCAGCAACCTTTATTTTCGTACTCGTCTTTTTCATCATAAAACCATGCCCCCTGACTTCGCGCATAAGTGGTTGTAACTGCTCCGCGTTCTTCATAAGCAACATAATCTTCCGTATAATCATCGAAGTATTTTTCCACCTCATCAATATTTAATAGAAAAATATAATCTTGTGTATTCTTTGCAGGGTTTATCACATCTGTAAGAAGAATTCGCTCTCGCTCTTCGGGCGAAAAAGCCGACATTAAAAATTCGTTATTCAACCAATTTCGCAGAGTACAGTCATGCCATATTATTTTTCCTGCAATAGTGTGATACTGTTTACAGTCCAGCAAATACTTACTGATGCATAGGCAGCGGCTATCTTCTTCTTTTAGAACAATCCATTCAATCGGTTCTTTTTTAAGCCCGCAATTTTGTGGATACTCACCTATAGTAACAGTAATTTTATTCATAGTTTTCCCTTCGTTTCCAGTTTGTCTGTGTGTACTGGAAAAATTATACCATAGCCAATAAGGAAAGGCAATCTGCATTTCCGTCCGTTCCGCCTATCCAGACCGTCAAGGGGCGGGTAGTATTTTTTCGCAAAGAGCGCGAAAAAATCTCCACCCTTAAACCCTTGACTGTCTGGATTTTTGCCGTTGTCATTTCGCCGCCGAAAACGGGGAACAGGATAAAAAAATCCTGCCCCGTTTTCGTCCGCTCCATTCTAACGGCAAAACCGTCTGCACTACTTCGGCGGCTATCGTTAGGTTTTGCGGTGGCTCTGCCCCCGCACCCCCGACCTCTTCCAAAGAACAGAATGGAGTGTTACGCAATAGGGGGCAAAAAGGCTTGATTTTTAAGGCGTTTCAGAAGCGAAAACAGACAGGGTAAGGGTTTTATATCACCTACCCTCGAAAACGGCTTCTAAACGTCCACAGGCGTGTTGTGCGCCCCTTTTTCCTGCCTGTTTTCCGCCGCTCTGAAAAAGTTTGCGTCAATAATTCAAAAAAGCACTTGACAAAACGCTTCATGAAATGCATCGCGCTGCTAAGCTCGTAAGGGACCTCGCTAATCAGCGATGGATT
>OLQS01001936.1_pt1 | contig 11120 bp, 6 predicted proteins | sample 1672291 | NCBI WGS metagenome assembly OLQS01 (sample SAMEA3136668, study PRJEB25190) | human gut metagenome | biome: human gut; feature: human-associated habitat; material: faeces | place: Austria | collected 2013
TTTTTCGTTACAACAACCATTAAGACCGGTTTTCGCTCATTTGAATATCCGCCATCGGTTCCGGTGTTTTACCGAATTGCCTTTTTGCCCGGTACTCTTTGAGGTTAATCATAGAGGCTTCAACCGCCTGCTTTTCTACCATTTTGATGTTTTTTCCTTCATCGGGAGAATTCTTTGCCATAATCTGTATTTTTTAGGTGAATAAAAAAACGAATGATTCAATGTGACAACAATCAGTATATCTGTTTGTTTGTCGAAATTCATCTATTTTAATGGCTTTATAACTGCATTTAAGTTTGCTAACTTATTTTTATTCTTCTCCCTTTCTTACTGCCTGCATAGTGGGTACAAAAATCCCTTTCAATCGTCCTTTTATAAAAGTATAAAAGCAATTGGAAGGAAATGAATAAAAAGAGATTAATCGGATATCTGTTCGTCACGATGTCTGTTGGTTGTATTCAGGCGCAGGAACAGAAGTCTTCTGTACCCGAATACAAGCTATGGTACGACTGTCCCGCACAGGTATGGACCGAGGCATTACCCCTTGGGAATGGTCGTTTGGGGGCCATGGTATATGGAACACCAGGCACAGAACAAATACAACTAAACGAAGAAAGCATTTGGGCGGGACGTCCCAATAATAACGCCAATCCGGATGCACTGGAATATATTCCGAAAGTGCGTGAGCTGGTCTTTGCCGGAAAATACCTTGAAGCTCAGACACTGGCCACAGAAAAGGTAATGGCAAAGACTAATTCAGGAATGCCATACCAAAGTTTTGGTGACCTGCGAATCGCTTTTCCAGGTCATACACGTTATTCCAATTATTACAGGGAATTAAGTCTGGATTCCGCACGTGCAATCGTACGTTATGAAGTAGACGGAGTGCAGTATCAACGTGAAACGTTCACTTCATTTACCGACCAGGTAGTAATGGTTAGGCTGACTGCCAACCATCCCGGACAAATTACTTTCAATGCACAACTCACTTCGCTGCACCAAGATGTTATGATCGCTTCTGAAGAGGGAAACTGTGTGACACTCTCGGGAGTCTCTTCCTTGCATGAGGGGCTCAAAGGGAAAGTAGAATTTCAAGGCAGATTGACTGCTAAAAATAAAGGTGGGAAAATAGCTTGTGCCGATGGTGTCCTTTCCGTTGAAGGAGCTGATGAAGCTACGGTCTATGTATCTATTGCCACCAACTTCAACAATTATCAAGACATCACCGGTAATCAGACAGAGCGGGCTAAGAATTATTTGGCGAAAGCAATGGTTCATCCGTTCATTGAATCGAAGAAGAATCATGTTGATTTTTACCGACAATATCTGACACGCGTTTCTCTTGATTTGGGACGAGACCAATATGCGAATGTAACCACCGATAAGCGTGTGGAGAATTTCAAAAACACCAATGACACACATCTGGTTGCCACCTATTTTCAATTCGGACGTTATTTGTTGATCTGTTCTTCCCAACCGGGAGGACAACCCGCCAATTTACAAGGAATTTGGAATGACAAATTATTCCCTTCCTGGGATAGCAAATATACTTGTAACATCAATTTGGAAATGAATTACTGGCCTTCGGAAGTAACGAATCTAAGTGAACTGAATGAACCGTTATTCCGTCTGATAAAAGAAGTGAGTAACACAGGAAAAGAGACGGCTAAGATTATGTATGGAGCCAATGGATGGGTGTTGCATCATAACACGGATATATGGCGTATTACAGGAGCAGTTGACAAAGCTCCTTCGGGTATGTGGCCCAGTGGTGGCGCATGGCTTTGCCGACATCTTTGGGAGCGTTATCTATACACCGGAGATGTGGAATTCCTGCGTTCTGTCTATCCGATACTGAAAGAGTCCGGACGTTTCTTTGATGAAATTATGGTGAAAGAACCCGTACACAACTGGCTGGTAGTCTGCCCCAGTAATTCACCGGAGAATGTACATTCGGGAAGTAACGGGAAAGCTACTACAGCTGCCGGATGCACCATGGACAACCAATTGATTTTCGATCTTTGGACAGCAATTATATCTGCTTCTCAAATACTGGATATAGACCGGGAATTTGCCTCTCATCTGACACAACGTCTCAAAGAAATGGCTCCCATGCAGGTGGGACATTGGGGGCAATTACAAGAGTGGATGTTCGACTGGGATGATCCGAAGGACGTGCACCGCCACATTTCTCATTTGTACGGACTCTTCCCCAGCAATCAGATTTCCCCTTACCGTACTCCTGAATTATTTGATGCAGCACGTACTTCTCTGATTCATCGTGGCGACCCGTCGACCGGGTGGAGCATGGGATGGAAAGTTTGCCTTTGGGCACGCCTGCTTGATGGCGACCACGCCTACAAGTTGATAACTGACCAGCTGACTCTCGTACGCAATGAAAAGAAAAAAGGAGGCACCTACCCTAACCTGTTCGATGCGCATCCGCCATTTCAAATTGATGGAAACTTTGGTTGTGCCGCAGGCATTGCAGAGATGTTGATGCAAAGCTACGACGGTTTTATATATTTGCTTCCCGCACTGCCTACCATTTGGAAAGCAGGTTCTATCAAAGGAATCATTGCCCGTGGAGGTTTCGAACTTGATTTGAGTTGGAAAAACGGGAAAGTTAGCCGGCTGGTTGTCAAATCTCATAAGGGAGGAAATTGTCGTTTACGTTCGCTCAACCCATTAACCGGGAATGGCTTGAAGCGTGCCAAAGGTGAAAATCCGAACCCTCTTTATGCAGTCCCCACCATTCCGGAGCCATTGATTAACGAAAAGGCCAACTTGAACAAAGTGGAAATTGCAGAGACATACCTCTATGACCTACCTACCAAAGCAGGAAAAGAATATGTATTGATTGGAAAATAATAACTCGACCGATATGAACAAAAACTTATTGAAACTGATTGTCGCCTGTGGAACTGCTTGTTTCCTGGCTTGCGCAGCACCTCAAAAAACAGAAACGGAAAAATGGAGTGAACGCATGGCACGCTCCGAAATGAAACGTTTCCCCGAACCCTGGATGATTGAAAAAGCTAAAAAACCACGCTGGGGATATACCCACGGACTAGTAGTGAAATCCATGTTGGAAGAATGGAAACATACTGGGGACAGCGTATATTATGAGTATGCCAAGATATATGCAGATAGTCTGATCGATGCTGACGGACATATCAAAACCATGAAATATCTTTCATTCAATATTGATAATGTCAACGGTGGAAAGATTCTTTTCGATCTTTACGCACAGACTGGAGACGAACGCTACAAAATAGCCATGGATACTTTGCGCAAGCAAATGGCAGAGCAACCCCGTACCAGTGAGGGAGGATTCTGGCATAAATTGAGATATCCTCATCAAATGTGGCTGGACGGAATTTTTATGGCTTCTCCTTATCTGGTTCAATATGGGGCTACTTTTAATGAACCCGCTTTATTTGACGAAGCAACAAAACAGATTCTTTTGATAAATAGCAAGACTTATGATCCTGCAACAGGGCTTTTTTATCACGGATGGGATGAAAGTCGCGAACAGAAATGGTCAAATCCTGAAACAGGTTGCTCTCCTAATTTTTGGAGTCGCAGTATCGGATGGTATGGAGCTGCTATTGTAGATGTACTGGACTTCCTGCCACAGGAAACAGCCGGACGCGACAGCATTATACAAATTCTGCAGGGATTGGCAAAAGCGATTGTGAAATACCAAGATCCTTCATCCGGAACCTGGTATCAGGTAACCGATCAGGGAGCACGTGAAGGTAATTATTTGGAATCATCTGCCACTGCCCTGTTTATCTATACGCTTGCCAAAGCTATCAATAAAGGATATATTGGCAACGAATATATCGAACCGACACAAAAAGCCTTTGACGGAATGGTAAAGACATTTACCCGTTTGGAAGAGGATGGCAGCTATACAATTACCAATTGCTGTGCTGTTGCAGGATTGGGCGGAGATTCAAAAAGATATCGTGACGGCTCATTTGAGTATTATATCAGTGAACCGATTATAGAAAATGATCCGAAATCGGTAGGTTCATTCATCTTGGCTGCTATTGAGTATGAGAAAATGACTAAAAAATAAACTAAAAACGATAAAATACAATGAGAAAATTCAAGATTATTCCCCTTTTGTTGCTGCTATTGACAATGGCAACTTCGGCTGCAGCACAGAAGAAAACACAAAAGACGTATATCCCCTGGGACAACGGCAAACTCATAGTTTCCGAAGAGGGACGTTACCTGAAACACGAAAACGGTGCTCCTTTCTTTTGGTTAGGAGAAACCGGTTGGCTATTGCCCGAACGCTTGAACCGGGATGAAGCCGAATATTACCTGGAACAATGCAAACGTCGCGGATACAACGTGATTCAGGTTCAAACGTTGAACAATGTTCCGTCTATGAATATCTACGGACAATATTCGATGATTGACGGATACAACTTCAAAAACATCAATCAAAAAGGCGTATACGGTTATTGGGATCACATGGATTACATCATCCGTACAGCAGCAAAGAAGGGACAATATATCGGCATGGTCTGCATTTGGGGAAGCCCGGTGAACCGGGGCGAGATGACTGTAGAACAGGCAAAAGCATACGGCAAGTTTTTGGCAGAGCGTTATAAGGACGAACCGAATATTATCTGGTTTATTGGTGGAGATATCCGTGGCGACGTGAAAACTGCTGAATGGGAAGCTTTGGCAACCTCTATCAAAGCTATCGACAAAAATCACCTGATGACATTCCATCCACGTGGAAGAACAACTTCCGCAACTTGGTTCAATAATGCTCCTTGGTTGGATTTCAACATGTTTCAAAGCGGACATCGTCGCTATGGACAACGTTTCGGAGATGGTGACTACCCTATCGAAGAAAATACGGAAGAGGATAACTGGCGTTTTGTAGAACGCAGCCTGGCCATGAAACCCATGAAGCCTGTGATTGACGGTGAACCGATCTATGAAGAAATACCTCATGGTCTGCACGATGAAAACGAACTGTTGTGGAAGGATTATGACGTACGTCGTTATGCTTATTGGTCTGTATTTGCAGGTTCTTTCGGACATACTTACGGTCATAATTCCATCATGCAATTTATCAAACCGGGTGTAGGTGGTGCTTATGGTGCAAAGAAGCCTTGGTATGATGCTTTGAATGATCCGGGCTACAATCAGATGAAGTATCTGAAAAACCTGATGTTGACTTTCCCGTTCTTTGAACGCATACCCGATCAGTCTATCATCACAGGACAGAATGGAGAACGTTATGACCGCGCTATCGCTACACGTGGAAATGATTATCTGATGGTATACAACTATACCGGACGTCCGATGGAAGTTGATTTCAGCAAGATTAGCGGCGCAAAAAAGAATGCCTGGTGGTACACCACGAAAGATGGTAAACTGGAATACATCGGAGAATTTGATAACGGAGTGCACAAATTCCAGCACGACAGTGGTTATTGCAGTGGAAACGATCATATTCTGATTGTAGTGGATAGTAGTAAGAACTATGTGGAGAAGGCCTGGACAGAATTACCAAATGCACAACAAAAATGGGCTAAATAATTTTGTATTATTAGGCACAGATTACACGGATTTTACGGTTTTCAGAATGACAGATAGGTAAAACAACAGCGTTAATCCGTGCAATCCGTGCCTAATTTTATTATATAAACGAATTATGAAAACATACTTATGAATAAAAGAATAGTATCATTTTTCTTTCTTCTGCTCTTTGCAGGTTCACTATACGCAGCCATAGGTATCACTGACCTGCGAACGGAGCAGTTGAAAAATCCGGCAGGTATCGATGTGCGCCAACCCCGATTGAGCTGGCGCATCGAATCGGATGAACAGAATGTGATACAAACTGCGTATCACATTCTTGTCGCATCTTCCCCGGAGCTATTGGAACAAGGAAAAGGAGATATTTGGGATTCAGGAAAGATTGAATCTGACGCTTCTCAATGGATCACTTATCAGGGAAAAACATTAAAATGTAATGCCCCCTACTATTGGAAAGTGAAAATAGACACCAACAAAGGTGCAACAAATTGGAGTGCTCCGGCTTTCTGGACCACCGGACTATTTAATGAAGCAGATTGGCAAGGGCAATGGATCGGCTTGGACAGGGCCGCTCCCGGAGATAGCGAAACACAATGGAGCCGTTTGGCAGCCCGTTATCTCCGTAAAGAATTTGCAGTAAAGAAAGATGTGAAACGTGCCACAGTACATATCGCCGGAATGGGATTGTACGAGTTGTTTATCAACGGACAACGCATCGGCAATCAAGTACTGGCACCTGCTCCTACCGACTACCGGAAAACAATTCTGTACAACACATACGATGTTACTTCACTGCTTCAAACAGAAAATGCTATTGGAGTAACTCTTGGAAATGGTCGCTTCTATACGATGCGTCAGAACTATAAACCGTATAAGATACCGACTTTCGGTTATCCTAAACTCCGGTTGAATCTGATTGTGGAATATGCAGACGGCAGCAAAGAAACGATTGCTACAAACACTTCATGGAAATTGACTACTGAAGGTCCTATCCGTAGCAATAATGAATATGATGGCGAAGAATATGATGCCCGTAAAGAGCTAGGAGCCTGGACTCAAACCGGATATGATGACAAAAACTGGATGCCGGCCCAACGTGTCAGTATTCCTTCAGGAACATTGCGCGCACAAATGATGCCGGGCATGAAAGTTACAGAAACCCTGAAGCCCGTTTCTATTAAAAAGCTTGGTAACAAATATATCCTGGATATCGGTCAGAATATGGCGGGCTGGGTACGTTTCCGGATAAAAGGACAGGCTGGCGATAGCATCCGTCTCCGTTTTGCAGAAAGTCTGCAAGACAATGGCGAACTTTATACAAGAAACTTCAGGGATGCCCGTTCTACAGATGTATATGTTGTCAGCGGACGCGAAACAAAAGATGCTACCTGGGCACCTCGTTTTATTTATCATGGATTCCGTTATGTAGAAGTCAGCGGTTATCCGAATGCGAAGGCAGAAGATTTCGTTGCCGAAGTAGTAGAAGATGAAATGGAGCATATCGGTACTTTCAACTGTTCTGACGAAACTCTGAATAAGATTATCCGTAATGCATTTTGGGGAATCCGGAGCAACTATAAAGGGATGCCGGTTGACTGTCCGCAACGGAATGAACGCCAACCATGGTTGGGTGACCGTACCATGGGCTGTTGGGGAGAAAGCATGCTTTTCGATAATTACGCCATGTATACCAAATGGACGCGTGACATCCGTGAAGCACAACGGGAAGACGGCTGTATTCCTGATGTAGCCCCAGCATACTGGAACTACTACTCGGACAATGTGACTTGGCCTGCCGCTTTACCAATGGCCTGCGACATGCTTTTCACAAACTTTGGAGATAAACGTCCGATCGAAGAGAATTATCCGGCTATCAAGAAGTGGGTATCTCATATCCGTGAATACTACATGACAGAGGATCTTATCATCACCAAAGATAAATATGGTGACTGGTGCGTTCCACCCGAATCACTGGAGTTAATTCATAGCAAGGACCCTTCCCGCAAGACTGACGGAGCTCTGATCGCAACCGCTTATTATCTGAAAGTATTACAACTGATGCACCGCTTTGCAAGCCTGCAAGGGCTGAAAGCTGACGCAGAAGAATGGGAAGATTTGGAACATCGCATGAAAGACGCATTCAATGCCCGTTTTCTTCACGTAAAGGAAGGTACCTCTCCCGTACCGGGACATACCTTATATCCGGATAGTATTTTCTATGGTAACAACACAGTTACTGCCAATATCTTGCCACTTGCTTTTGGTCTAGTGCCAAAGAACTATATCAATGAAGTAGCTAAAAATGCCGTAACTTCCATTATTACAACCAACAAGGGACATATAAGTACCGGAGTGATCGGCGTACAATGGTTATTGCGTGAATTGAGCCGTCGCGGCCATGCCAATGTAGCTTATCTACTGGCTACCAATAAAACATATCCTTCCTGGGGATATATGGTTGAAAAAGGTGCTACCACTATTTGGGAGTTATGGAACGGTGATACGGCAAATCCTGAAATGAATAGCGGTAATCACGTGATGCTTTTAGGTGATTTATTACCGTGGTGCTTCAATAACTTGGCAGGTATCCGTGCGGACCGCTGGAAGTCCGGTTACAAGCATATCGTCTTCCAGCCGGCTTTTGAAATTCAGGAGTTGAGTAACGTGGATGCATCGTACATAAGTATCTACGGAAAAATAACCAGCCGATGGACAAAGACTCCCACACATTTGGAATGGGATATCGAACTTCCCGCCAATACGACGGGGGAAGTACATCTTCCGGATGGACGGAAAGAAAAAATCGGATCAGGAAAATATCATTTCAGTGTAGACATTCCCACCCGGAATACGGCTATTCTGACTGATGAATTTCTGTACGAAAACGCTTCTTTCCCCGAATGTCACGGAGCTACGATAGTAGAGCTGAAAAATGGTGATCTCGTAGCCTCTTTCTTCGGAGGAACCAAAGAGCGCAATCCGGATTGTTGCATCTGGGTATGTCGTAAACCTAAAGGCTCTAAAGAATGGACCGCCCCCAAACTTGCTGCCGACGGTGTGTTTTCACTCAAAGACTCACAAGCAGTATTAGCTGGAATCGATTCAACCTGTACCCCGGTGAAAGATGCAAAAGGAACACTTATTGCCCGCAGAAAAGCTTGCTGGAACCCAGTTCTTTTCCAGATTCCCGGAGGTGACCTGATTCTGTTTTATAAAATAGGTTTGAAAGTGAGCGACTGGACAGGATGGCTTGTCCGTTCACGCGACGGAGGAAAAACCTGGAGCAAACGCGAAGCGCTTCCGAAAGGTTTTCTTGGACCTATTAAGAATAAACCGGAATATATCAATGGGCGTATCATCTGCCCTTCCAGTACGGAAGGAAGTAACGGATGGCGTGTCCATTTCGAGATTTCCGATGATAAAGGCAAGACCTGGAAGATGGTCGGACCACTGGATGCCGAGTTATCTGTCCCCACCCAAAATCGTAAAAAGGGAGGTGTGAATGTGGATGACCAGGAAGGCGGAGAAGCGATCGAAGGAGAAGGAGCCAAACCTGTTTATGCAATACAACCCAGTATTTTGAAGCATAAGAATGGAAGATTACAGATACTCTGTCGTACACGTAACGCACAGGTAGCAACTGCGTGGAGCAGTGATAATGGTGACACATGGAGTAAAGTTACGTTGCTGGATGTCCCGAATAATAATTCCGGTACGGATGCTGTGACAATGAAAGACGGTAGACATATACTTATCTACAATAATTTCTCTACATTACCCGGAACTCCGAAAGGTCCGCGTACTCCGCTCTGTGTGGCCGTTTCAGAAGATGGTATCAATTGGCAGCCTGTTCTTACATTAGAAGATAGTCCGATTAGCCAATACTCTTACCCTAGCATTATTCAAGGGAAAGACGGGAAACTGCATGCCATTTACACTTGGCGCCGTCAACGAATTAAATATGCAGAGATAGATCTGACAAAGTTTTAAATTTTGAACGACCATCTGAATGAAATCGACTGCTCCTTTGTCCGCAAAAGAGCGGTCGATTCTTGTATTTATCCATTTTATACTTTACATTTGCCAATAAATAAAAAATAACGATGGCAGATAATTACATAGAGAGACAACAGGAACAATACGAAGCCCGAAAAGCTGCTTGGAAACAAGCACAAAAATATGGTAAGAAGAAAACAACAGTACGTCCGGCTGAATCGAAGTCTCACACTTCAACGGTTTCAAAACCGGAGGACTCAAAAAGAAGAGTATTTATAACAGGCGGAGCGGAAGGAATAGGCAAAGCAATAGTAGAAGCTTTTCGCCTGGCTGGAAATCAAGTTGCCTTTTGTGATATAAACGAAATATCGGGACAGGAAACTGCGAAGGCAACCGGGGCTATATTCCATAAAGTCGACGTAAGTGATAAAAACGCGCTTGAAAGTTGTATGCAAACCATTCTTGCCGAATGGAACGATATTGATATTATTGTCAACAACGTCGGTATCAGCAAATTTTCTTCTATCACAGAAACAAGTGTAGAGGATTTCGACAAAATTCTTTCTATTAACCTGCGTCCTGTATTCATCACTTCCCGACTGCTTGCCATCCATCGTAAAAAGCAGCCCTCTCCCAACCCATACGGCCGAATTATAAATATCTGCTCTACACGTTATCTGATGAGTGAACCGGTAATATAATTGTCTCCAAATCTTTCATAGATCGTATCACCTGTTTAGTTATATATAAATGAATAACAAAGATACGATAAATATGATTGCAACCAGATTGCAAACTTTACGAAACAGTATTTACGTACGTTAAGAAACCTAGGAACTTAATAGATTTATTTGAGAAATATGACTATTATTTAACAGGGAAATACCCGACATTTGTAAGGATTTTCAAACCAATTACTAAAACTTAATAACAATATGATTCTAGACTCACTTGAGAACTCTAAGCGGATCGAATGTATCCATCCGCTGTTCAAGCAGGCTTTTGACTATGTTAAGTCTACTGATTTTTCAAAAATGGAAGATGGTAAATACGATATAGCGGACGCTGGTTTCACAGTTAGCATCGCCAGCCTCTTCGGAAAGGAGAAGTCGGAAGCGGCCATCGAGACCCACAAGAAATTTATCGATATCCAATTCCCCTTATTGGGCGTAGAGAAAATCGGATGGAAGCCCGGAGATCAATTGCAAGAGGAATCCGTCTCATACAACGAGGAGCAAGATATCGCCTTTTATATCGACAAACCTACCGCCTATACGAAAATCTATCCCGGACAATTCGCCATTTATTTCCCGGAAGACGGGCACGCCCCGGGTATCGGCCAAGGGAATATCCGGAAGGTGGTTATCAAGATCCCGATCCAATAATATCGAATACCCTATCTGTTCCGCAAGAATAACCAGCTGAATACTTATATATTCTATATCGGATCTACTTCTATTCTACAAACCACGGCGTGGTCTTTGTAAACCACGCCATGATCTGTAAAGACCACGCCGTGGTTTATAGGATTCACGACGAGAATCAAGGAA
>OLQS01001945.1_pt1 | contig 11096 bp, 9 predicted proteins | sample 1672291 | NCBI WGS metagenome assembly OLQS01 (sample SAMEA3136668, study PRJEB25190) | human gut metagenome | biome: human gut; feature: human-associated habitat; material: faeces | place: Austria | collected 2013
TATTAAGTCGATAAAGTTCGGTAAGGGTTCCATCATTTAATGCTTTGTCCCATTGCTTAGGGATTTGGACAAAGTTTTCTAGTAATTCTTTACTTAAAAGAGAGCTGATTCCTAGGATTTTAAAGCTATCCTTTTTTTCAATTCTAAAACTTAATTCATCAAGACCTTGAATTGAAAAGGTAAATTTTAGAGCTGGGAATGACTTGATTTGAACATTTTTCTTTCTAACAAGTGAGGGTGCAATTCCATGAACTGCTTGGAAAGCACGGTTGAATGCGGTTGGTGATTCATATCCATATTTTAAAGCTATATCAATGATTTTGTCTTCTCCTGTTTGTAAATCAACTGCAGCTAAAGAAATACGTCGTTTGCGAATATATTCTGATAATGAGATATTAGTCATGTAAAGGAAAGTTTTTTGAAAGTGATAACTAGGGCAGCCAGCTATTTTAGCGAGCTGCTCATAATCAATTTTTTCTGTTAAATGATTTTCGATATATTCAATTGTTGTATTTAGCCGTTCAATCCATTCCATTTATGTTACCCTCTTTATTATAACTTCTTATTAATGATCAATCCTCGCTTTTTATATAAATAAAAAGCGAGATTACACTTTTTATTTTATCTTGACTTAGAGCTAACCACAAGATTTATTCAGGATTTAAATGATTTAGATTATCTTAATAAGATAGTAAACTATCATTTTAAAGTGAAGCAGTATCGTTAATCGCTTTATTTAACTTTTATGCTATAATATAAACATATCTTGGGAATAAATATTGATAGGAGGTAAGATATGAGCGATATATTTATTAAAAATATTCCCCATGAACAAATAACTACATTAGCATCGCAAGTGGAAGTTCAAGCGGGACAAGTAGTTAGTAAGACACTAGCACAAAATGATGCTTTAAGTATTACTATTTTTTCTTTTGATAAAGGTGAAGAAATTGGAACGCATGGCTCTAGCGGAGATGCGATGGTAACCGTGCTAGAGGGTGTTGGAAAGTTTACAGTTGATGGTCAAGAATATGTCTTAAAGCGTGGTGAAACATTAGTTATGCCGGCTAATAAACCGCATTCTGTATATGGTCAAGAAGCATTTAAAATGTTATTGGTTGTGGTTTTTCCACAAATAAAATAGTAAAAATAGGAGACTGATCGGGTGAAGAAGACTCTATATTTAATGCGTCACGGGCAAACGCTATTTAATGCTCGTAAAAAAATTCAAGGGTGGTGTGATGCCCCTTTGACAGAGTTAGGAATTAAACAAGCTAAGATAGCAGGAAAATATTTTAAAGACAATAACATCGTTTTTGATCATGCTTATAGTTCAACTTCTGAGCGGGCGTGTGATACTTTAGAGTTAGTCTGTGATTTACCTTATCACCGAGTCAAAGGACTAAAGGAATGGAATTTTGGAATATATGAAGGTGAAAGTGAAGATTTAAATCCGCCGCTGCCATATGGTGATTTTTTTGTCAATTATGGCGGTGAAGGAGAATTACAGATGCGCCAAAGAATTGCTGATACATTATTAGAAATTATGCAGAAGGAAGATCATAAAGTTGTGCTTGCAGTTTCTCATGGTGGGGCATGTCGTGGTTTTATGAGATATTGGCAGGAAACTAGTCAAGTTGACCAAAAAGGCGGCTTGAAGAATTGTTGTATTTTAAAATTTGAGTTTGAAGATAATGAGTTCAGATTATTAGAAATTATTAATCATAATTTTGATGAAACGAAAGGTTAAAACCTTTCGTTTTTTACTTGACTTAAAGTTTACTCAAGGGAGTATAATAAAAATAGGAAATGTCGAATTGTAGGAGGATGAAAATGGAAACAGTAAGATTGGGGAGAACAAATATTGTTGTTAATCGAAATGGTTTTGGGGCTTTACCTGTTCAACGAGTAAATATGGAAGAAGCAAAAGTTATTTTAAAGAAAGCATATGATAATGGAATTACTTTTTTTGATTCTGCTCGGGCTTATAGTGATAGTGAAGAAAAGATTGGTGAGGCTCTTAGTGAGGTACGCCAAAAAATTTATATTTCAACAAAAACGATGGCAACGACAGTAACGGATTTTTGGAAGGATTTAGAAACAAGTTTATCGTTATTAAAGACAGATTACATTGATATTTATCAATTTCATAATCCGTCGTTTTGTCCTAAGCCAGGGGATGGATCAGGTTTATATGAAGCTATGCTAGAGGCTAAGAAACAAGGAAAAATTAGATATATTGGTTTAACCAATCATCGTTTACATGTAGCAAGAGAAGCTGTTGAGTGTGGTTTATATGATACTTTACAATTTCCTTTTAGTTATTTGGCTTCAAAAAAGGAAGAGGAACTAGTTGATTTATGTAAAGAAAAAGATGTTGGTTTTATTTGTATGAAGGCTTTGTCAGGTGGTTTAATAGACCGTTCTGATGCGGCATATGCGTATTTAGCGCAGTTTGATAATACATTGCCGATTTGGGGAATTCAAAAAGAATCAGAGTTAGATGAATTTATTGAGTATAATGATAATCCACCAATTATGAGTGAAGAAATCAAAGCGATAATTGCTCATGATCAAAAAGAGTTATCTGGTGAATTTTGTCGGGGTTGCGGATATTGTATGCCATGTCCAATGGGAATAGAAATTAATCAGTGTGCTCGAATGTCTTTGATGTTACGACGAGCTCCTAGTGCAGGCTGGTTGTCAGAACATTGGCAAGAAGAAATGAAAAAAATAGAAAATTGTATTAATTGTGGCAAATGTATGTCGCATTGTCCGTATGGATTAAATACACCTGAATTGTTGAAAAAAAATTATGAAGATTATAAAACATTTTTTAAATAATTAGATATACGATTCCTAGTTAAAACTAGGAATTTTTTAACCAATATTAGAACTATCTTATGTTATAATGAAATCAAAGTGCTTAAAGAAAGGAGAAATTAATGCGTGAGATAGATCGTTTAGTCGAAGAAATCCGTCATTTACAGTTTGATGATATCGAGAAAATGTATCAAAAATGTTTGCAGTTAAAAGAAATAGCACTAGAACAAAAAGATGATTACATATTATGTTTAGCTAGTAATTACATAATCGATTACTATTATTCTTGTAAATCGCAACAAGAAACAGTTAAATTAGCGAATGAGATGTTGGCTCTAAATGAAGAAAAAGGGTATCCAGATTTATTGATGCAGGCTTACAACCTATATGCTATTGCAGTATGTAATAATGATTATTCTCTTGCTACTGGTTTTTATCTCAAAGGATTGAAGTTAGCTGAGCAGTTAAATGACTATATAATGAAAGCAAAATTTAACTGTAATTTAGGAGATGTTTTTGTTAATTTAGGTCAATTTGATTTAGCGTTACCTTATTTTTTAGAATCGCTTGAACAGATCAAAAAGATTTCTCCTAAACTGCCGGAATATAAAATAAAACGTTTTGTGTTATGTTATCTTATTATAATTTATTGTGAAAAAAGAAGATTGGATCAAGCGATTGCTCTAATGGAAGAAAATAAGGATTTATTTAATGATACTTCATTTGATCCGATTGATCGGTTATGGCAAGCATTAAAAGCATTAATTTGCTATGGGCATGGTGATGTAGCAAAAGCTTTAGAGTTTATTGATAATATATTAGGGAATGAGATTCATGGTTTTCGTGCAAATGAAGCAATTTATTTTATTCATCATATTTTATTGTATATTACTTTTGCAATCAAGGATAAGGAGCGGACAAAATGTCTTTATCTTTTATTAAAGGAGAATGATTTTGGTAAAACTGGAATGCGTTATCAAATTGAAATGTTAGAAATGAAGATAAAGTATTGTATTGTTTTTGAAGAAAAAGAACAGTTGCCTAAATTATATGAACAATATTATTATTTGATGCATGAAAATCAAAAAGAAAGTATTGATTTTTGTTTAAATAGTGTTATATAAAATTGAACTATTTAAAGCAATGGAAGAAAAAAAAGATATCGTTAAGGAGTCTAGACTAGATGATTTAACTAAGATTTATAACCGACGATATTTTCATTATAAATATAGTGAGTTTAAAAATAAAAGTCGACTATTAGGAATTATTATTTTTGATTTGGATCATTTTAAAGAATACAATGATAGTTTAGGTCATTTAACTGGTGATCAAATATTAAAGGATTTTGCTGATAGTTTACAACAAGATGATGATAGAATAATTTCTTGTCGTTTTGGCGGTGATGAATTTATTTGTATTTGTGTAGATTGTAATGAGCAAATGATAATTAGTTTTATTGAACAAGTTTATAGTAAATTTGAGTTATATGGGTATGATAAAATCACTATTTCATCTGGATATTATAATTCTTTTAGTAATTGTTTATCTAAAGAGGAATTAATTAATAATGCAGATTATTATTTATATTATGTTAAAGAGAATGGAAAGAATGGATACTATGGCTTTTCAATTGAGTGATTGTTTAGACTCGACAGTTAGTAATTTTAATGTATAATATAGTTGAATTAGGAAGATGATAATCTTCCTTTAATATTGCAAGTTGAGGTAGAAAATGAGTATATTAAGTGTGGAAAATGTCAGTCATGATTTTGGTGGAAGAACTATTTTAGAAAATGCAAGTTTTAGATTATTAAATGGCGAACATATTGGTTTAGTAGGTGCTAATGGTGAGGGGAAATCTACTTTTTTAAATATTATTACTGGTAAGATTGCTCCGGATTCAGGAAAGATTGAATGGTGTAAAAGAATTTCAACAGGTTATTTAGACCAACACACAGCTTTACACCCAGGAAAAACTATATATGAAACATTACAAGATGCTTTTAAATATTATTATGATCTAGAAGCTGAGATGTTATCGATGTATGAACAAATGGCTGATTGTGATGATGAAACGATGAATCAGTTGATGGAAGAAGTTGGTGAAATTCAAGAAATTTTAGATCATGGCGGGTTTTATACAATTGATGTTAAAATCAAAGAAGTTGCAGGTGGTCTAGGGTTGAATGATATTGGTTTAGATAAACCGGTTGATGCGCTATCTGGTGGGCAACGTTCAAAAGTTTTACTAACTAAATTATTATTAGAGAATCCAATGATTTTAATTCTTGATGAACCAACTAACTATTTAGATGAGCAGCATATCAATTGGTTAATCAATTTTTTAAAGAATTATGATAATGCTTTTATTTTAGTCAGTCATGATGTTAGTTTTTTAAATCAAGTTATTAATATTATTTATCATTTAGAAGATGGTGTATTGACTCGTTATAAAGGTGATTATGACTACTATTTACAACAAGTTGAATTGAAAAAACGTCAGTTAGCTGCTGATTATCAAAAGCAGCAAAAAGAAATTGCTGATCTTGAAGATTTTATCGCACGTAATAAAGCACGGGTAGCTACTCGTAATATGGCTAGTTCACGACAAAAGAAATTAGATAAGATGAATCTTATTTCTAAACCAAAGGAAAAAATAAAACCGACTTTTTCTTTTATAGAAGCTAGAACACCAGGTAAAGTATTATTTGATTGTAAGGATTTAGTGATTGGATATGATAGTCCTTTAACGAAAGAAATGAATCTTGTTTTTGAAAGAAATAAGAAAGTTGCTATTAAAGGTGTCAATGGTTTGGGAAAGACAACTCTACTAAAGACGCTGATTGGGATGCAAAAACCTTATAGTGGAACAGTAGAAAAAGATCCATTTGTTGAAATTGGTTTTTTTAAACAAGAAGAATCTGCAGTTTCCCAAACTGCATTAGACTATTTGTGGGAGGAATTTCCAGATCGAAACAATGGTGAGATTAGAGCTATGTTAGCTAAGTGTGGTTTAACAACTGATCATATTGAATCTTTAATGAAAGTTTTATCGGGTGGAGAAAATGCCAAAGTTAGATTATGTAAGATTATGAATCGTGAAGCTAATGTTTTGGTGTTAGATGAACCGACAAATCATTTGGACGTTGATGCTAAAGATTCTTTACAAAGCGCAATCAAGGCTTTTAAAGGAGCTGTTATTTTAGTTAGTCATGAACCGGAATTTTATTTACCAATTGTTGATGAAGTAATTAATTTAGAAGAATGCTCAACTAAGATTATTTAGAAATGTTCTTTATTTAGAACATTTTTTGTTTTAAATATTTTCACATTTTAAGGGTTGTTGACATATATTATAGTGGTGAAATATATGATAACTATTAGTGTGTGTATGATCGTAAAAGATGAGGAAATGGTATTAGAGAGAGCTTTAAAATCGGTTGAAAGGATTGCAGATGAAATAATCATTGTGGATACCGGATCGACTGATCGAACTAAAAAGATAGCATTGAAATATACTGATAAAGTATATGATTTTGTATGGTGTGATGATTTTGCTAAAGCAAGGAATTATTCATTTTCAAAGGCAACTATGGATTACTGCATGTGGTTAGACGCGGATGATATTATTTCAGATAGCGATCAAGAAGGTTTGATTAATCTTAAAAAAACTTTATCAAAAGATACTTCTGTAGTTATGATGAAATATAATGCAGAATTTGATCAGAATAATAAGCCGACATTTACGTATTATCGTGAAAGATTATTAAGAAGAAAGGATAATTTTTATTGGGAAGGATTTATACATGAAGTAATAAGTCCTAGAGGTAAGGTGCTTTATAGTGATCTTGCAATTACACATAGTAAGGTGAAAAATAGTGATGTTAATCGTAATTTAAGAATATTTAGAGAAAAATTGAATGAAGGGGTAATGTTTAGTCCACGAGAAATTTTCTATTATGCTCGGGAGCTGTTTTATCATCAATTGTATCAAGAAGCAGTAGCTGAATTTAAAAGATTTTTAAATACCAAGAAGGGATGGAAAGAAAATAACATTTCTGCCTGTCAATTTTTAGGCTATTGTTTTTACAATCTTGGTGATATGCAAGAAGCAATAACCTGGCTTTTAAATAGTCTTTGCTATGATTTGCCAAGAGCAGAGATATGCTGTGATTTAGGTAAGTATTTCTTTGAATTGAAGCAGTATGAGCAATCTATCTATTGGAGTGCAGTAGCATTATCGTGTGAGCGTGATGATACATCTGGAGCATTTATATCTCCAGATTGTTATGATTATATTCCCTATATGCAATTATGTTTATGTTATGATAAGCTAAGTAATTATAAAACAGCAAAATATTACAATGAATTGGCAGGAAAATGTAAACCAAATGATCCATCATATTTGCATAATAAATTGTATTTTAATCGTATTGAAAATGATGAATAGAAGTAAAAAAAGATTTAAAAGGGACTAATCCTTAATAAAGGAGTAAGTCCTTTTATTATAATATGATAAACTATTATTTTTTATAAGGCGTTAAGGGTATACGATTTACATATGTATCTAGTAACTTTTTTATTTAGATAATTACTTTAGAAGTTTAATGAAAAAATTAGTCTTTTATTTTTTATGAGATTATTGACACAGTAGTTATTAAAATATTTGCGTATATTATATTAGATCACATAAAGGAGGTGATAAGATGAAAGACTGTAATTATAATGGTTGTATATGGTGTCCATGTTGCCGATGCAGGCCACCAATTATTATTAGATGCCCAACCGGACCGACCGGAGCAACAGGAGCGACAGGGCCAACCGGACCAACCGGAGTAACAGGCGTGATAGGACCGACCGGAGCAACAGGAGCGACAGGGCCAACCGGACCGACCGGAGCAACGGGAGAAGACGGAGCAACAGGAGCGACAGGACCGACTGGAGCAACGGGAGCGACAGGACCAACCGGACCAACCGGAGCAACGGGAGAAGATGGATCAACAGGAGCGATAGGGCCAACCGGACCGACTGGATCAACAGGAGCGACAGGGTCAACCGGACCAACCGGAGCAACAGGAGAAGACGGAGCAACAGGAGCGACAGGGTCAACCGGACCGACTGGTACAAATGGTGCAAACGGAGATAGAGGACCGACAGGACCAACTGGGATAACAGGAGCAACCGGAGCAACAGGGTCAACCGGACCGACTGGATCAACAGGAGCAGCTGGAGCTTCAGCAATAATACCATTTGCATCTGGTTTACCTGTATCTTTAACAACTATTGCTGGTGGTTTAGTAGGTACCCCTGCATTTATAGGGTTTGGTAGCTCAGCACCAGGAATATCAATCATTGGTAATACAATTGATTTAACCAATCCATCTGGCACGTTAACAAACTTTGCTTTTACAATGCCAAGAGATGGAGTCATCACTTCAATCGATGTATTCTTTTCAACAACAGCAGCATTATCATTAGTGGGAAGTACAATTACGATTGAAGCAAAATTATATGAATCAATTGCTCCAAACAACACTATGACTGTAGTGCCTGGAACAACTGTAACATTAACGCCTTCACTAACAGGTGTAATTTCTATAGGAACGATTTCTAAGGGAATATTAACTGGCTTAAATATTAATGTTCCGGCGGGAACAAGATTAATGCTTGTTTTAACTGCACGGGCATCTGGATTGAGTTTAGTCAACACTGTTGCAGGTTATGTAAGCGCAGGTGTAGCAATAGACTAGCTAAAAAAGGAGTCTCTAATAACTTATAATAAAAAATATAGTTTTTGTGAAATGTAATATTTATGATTATAGGTATCTCGCAGTTAAAAAGTTCTTATTAAAATGAAGTGCACCCCAAAGTTTGATATATACTTGGAATCTTGGACATGTATATTCAAATGAAAGGGGTGCATCTTAATATGTAAAAATTATTTAAATAATTCGTTTATAAAAATATTTTTAAAATCATAAAAAGTGTTTTATAGATAAGAATATAAGACTATGTCAAGTATTATACTATTTAAATAATTACAATCAAATTAAAGGGAGTAGTTTCTATTCAATTCAGAAATTACTCCTTAATTTATATTAGTATTTAATTTATTGCAGAAATCTTTTATTTCTGCAATTGATAAGTTTGATTACACAAAGTGTTAGATAGCCGCAAAAAGTATTTTTATTTTGAATTATTAGTAATATTGGGAGTTCTCTTATAATCTAATTTTATAACAAAATATTAAATAATAGTTTTTTATTATATTATTGAGACATAAGAATTATTTTCTAGTTTTAGTATTTACATATTTTTGTGCAATTTCTTTGATTGTTTCAAATTGACCTTTAGCTGCCAGTTTGTTTAACTCTCCTCCAATGCCAATAGCATCAATACCAGCATTAAACCACTCAGCTGCATTATTTAGGTTAACACCACCAGTTACCATTAAGGAAACATACGGTAAGGGCCCTTTGATTGCGTTAATATAGTTAGGACCAAAAGCACTTCCTGGAAATAATTTGATAATTTCACAGCCATATTCCATAGCAGTAATGATTTCTTTAATGGTCATACAGCCAGGAATATAAGGAATACCATAGCGATTACAAATTATAGCAGTTTCTTGATTAAAAGCTGGTGATACTATATATTTAGCTCCAGCCATAATAGCGTTTTTTGCAGTTGGTGCATCTAAAACAGTTCCAGCACCAATTAAAACAGTATTATTATTTTGATAATCACTTGATAATTGTTTAATAATCATGTCAGCATTATTGTTAGTATAAGCAATCTCAATAGCTTTTAAATTTCCTTTAATACAAGCGGTGGCTGTTTGGTGACCTTCTTCATAACTTGTTCCTCTAATTACTGCAACTACACCTTGTTTTTTTAATTCAATAATTGTATTTGATTTAGTCATAATTTTCTCCTATCTTGATATTTCCTGTTTTGATTTTAATAAATTATTTATTTTATCAACTGATTCAAACATACTGTCACCTTTGATTGTGCATTTTAAAGTCCCGGCAGCTACTGCAAAATCAATTACTTCTTGTAAAGGTGCTTCATTTATTAATTTATATAGTGCTCCAGCAACAAAAGCATCGCCACTGCCAACACGTTCTAATAATGCCGTTTTTAAATTAATCGAGGTGTAGAACTGATCTGCAAGTAAATAACATTGATAACTATTTACTTGATTTTCATTAACATTTCTAACTGTATGGAAAATCGCTTTAAAATTAAAAACATCTTTTAGTATTTGCATTCTTTCTTGAATCATTTGAATTGTAGCATTATTGCGATTGAACATATTAGTATCATCGCTATTTATCATTAATGGTTCGATTCCAAAGCAATAGTCCGCATATTTAGCGAAAATACTAAATTGTTTTTTTGCATCTTCAATAGAAATCATTTTAGTTCGCAAATTTAAATCCATTGAAATAGTAATGTTTCGTTCCTTAGCTTCTCGAAGGAGTACATGCAGTGTAGTTCTTACTGCTGGTGAGATAGCAACAGTAATACCACTAAAATGAAAATGAGTAATATCCTGAAATAATATATCCATTTTAATATTTAAAATATCAATATCATTAATACTGGTATTTTTACGATCATAATAAACATCACTAGCTCTAATTCCATAACCATTTTCAAGATAATATAAGCCTACGCGTTCTCCCTTAAAACAAATAGTGCTAGTATCGATCTTGTTTTGTTTCATGAAACTTGCAAAACTCCTGCCAACAGAGTTGGCAGGTAATCCAGTAAATACTTTAGTAGCGATTCCCAATCCTGATAACGTTCTAGCAATGTTAATTTCACTACCACCGTAATGCATAGAAGTTAACACATTATCATTAATTTTTTCATTATTAAGAGGGGTGAATCTAATTAGTGGTTCACCAAAAAATAATATTTTTTTCATTTCTGTTTTTCCTTTCAAAAAAATGCCATCAAATGATGGCAAAATATATTACAATGTATAGTCAGCAATTATTATATTTATAAGGAGAGAGGAAATAAAAGATAATGGGATAGCTAATATACACGTAATAGCAATATTATAAAAGTGATTTAATATAAGTAGCAATTTCTTCATCTTGGCAGTTTGCAAAGAAATACTCTTGAAATTTTTCACCAGCAATTGTTTCTTTTAAGAAATCTTGATCGATTTGTTTTAAAATTGTCATCATATCGTTATGGGTAATCTGTTTTACTTCATTTAAAATACGAGCATTTCGTTGTTCTGGAACTGCACGTTC
>OLQS01001948.1_pt1 | contig 11078 bp, 13 predicted proteins | sample 1672291 | NCBI WGS metagenome assembly OLQS01 (sample SAMEA3136668, study PRJEB25190) | human gut metagenome | biome: human gut; feature: human-associated habitat; material: faeces | place: Austria | collected 2013
TGCAGGTTGGCCAAAAGCATGGGCTGTTTTCAATCTTGCAAAGGAAGTGTGGGAAGCAGGCGAAGGAGATTTGCCATACGAAGAGGAAGCGATGCGTGCGCATGCTAAAGAGATGGTATTTCCAATTGGCGCACCAAACGATGGCTTTGCACAGTATTTTTCGGGCAGAAGTTTTCTTGCACCGATCTCTACTTCTCAGGTTGGAATTTTTAATGTGACATTTGAACCTGGATGCAGAAATAACTGGCACATCCATCATGCAAAAAGTGGAGGTGGACAGATCCTGGTATGTGTTGCCGGAAGAGGATATTATCAGGAAGAAGGCAAAGACGCTGTAGAAATGAAGCTAGGTGACTGCATCAATATTCCTACAGGTGTTAAGCACTGGCATGGAGCCGCACCGGATGAATGGTTTTCACATCTGGCAATAGAAGTGCCGGGCGAAAATAGTTCCACTGAATGGCTTGAACCGGTAAGTGATGAAGAATATAGAAAACTAAAATAGGAAGATTGAAAAAAGTATATCAGCTGGGTAGATTGTTTTGAAAAGGCTTCCTTAAAAGGCATGGTCGGTGGCGGTGGAATTGATGCAGCAAATACAGCTGAGGATCATGTGGATATAATGAAGAAGGCATATGAACTTGGAAAAAATTTATAAGTTGATAAAATAATTCTAATTATTAAAACTAATAGTAACTCAATATTATCAATAGCAAAGCTATAAGATTTCAAAAAAAGGAGTCTTATAGCTATTTTTTTTTGCGCAAAAATAAAAAAATTTCTCCAACACCCTGTAAAACACCGTTCTTCTTTTGTATATGTGAGAGATAAAAACAAAAAAATAAAATTTTTTGTATTTGCCCACTGTATTTTACCCTCTGAGCGTTTCGTTATATGAGAGCGTAAAAAAGAAAGTCTGATGCAGTGGTGATAAATTGTTTTTGTGCTCTCAATTGAATCCAGGCCTGATTCATATGGAACAAGTAAATCAGAACAAAAAAAGGAGGAAGATGAGATGAACAAAGTGATTTTAATGGGACGGCTTACAAAAGCTCCGGAGATCAAATATTTGCAGGATGATAATAAAACCGCAATGGCGCGATATACGTTAGCGGTTGACCGGAGATATGGAAAAGACCGGGAAAGGGAAGCAGATTTTATTTCCTGCGTGACATTCGAAAAGAATGCAGAGTTTGCAGAACTCTATTTGAAAAAAGGAACCAAGATCGTCATCAGCGGACGAATCCGCACAGGAAGTTATACGGACAGCGAAGGAGTGAAAAGATATAGCAGCAATGTTGTTGTAGAAGAACATTTTTTTGCTGAAAGCAAGAAAGCATCCGATATGGATCCAAAGGATGAGAAAGATGGATTTATGAGTGTGCCGGAAGACGCAGAGTTGCCGTTTGAGTAGACAGATCTCTGGAGCTTAAGCGGAAGAGCATACTTATATACTTTAGCAAGTATGTGCGTCCTCCGGAAGGGTACTTCTTTCTGAAAGCTATTCCAAAAGAAGTTTTCGGATTGCATCCGATGAAGGGGTATCCCTTCCGGCATAGATGCCTAACCCATAAAAAGAAAACATGAAAACAGAAATAAAAGGAGGAAGTTGATTATGGCAAAAAAAGAAAATTTTCAGGAATATGTAGCACGTACACAAAATGAAATCGCAGGGATTAAATCGAAAATCGAAGCGGAAGAATTGAAGAAACTGCAATTAGAACACAAGATATGTGCTGACTGCCGTGGAAAAAGAAAAGCAATTCAAACCGGATAGTCCGGTAAAAATGGTTGCAGGCAGAGTCGGTGCAGAATATTTCAATTTTGCCCATGGCAAGGTTGCCGAAGTGGAGAAAGAAAATTCTGCTGTGGAAGGAGCACATAAGACGGAACAGACAGCAGAGAATGTCTATCATTTTGTAAAACGCAACCATAAAAGCGGATTGCAAAGGAAGAAAGAGAAAGTTGCAAAGCTGGAGAAAAAGCAGTTTAAGAAAGAGGTCAATTTTCGGTATCAGAAGTTTTTGGAAGAAAACCCACAGATGCAGGAAAAGACCCTGAAAAAGCGGATGCAGAAACGATTGCAGAAACAGCGGATCAAGCGTGAGTATGCAAAGGCAAGGCGGGCAGGACAGGCAGCAAAGAATACAAAGGAAGCGGCTGCAAAATCAGCTAGTTTTATTACCAAGGTTGCCAAGAAAATACAGGAGATAGCAAGCAGAAATGTTTCGCTTCTGGTAACAATCGGTATCTTTGCACTGCTCCTGATTATGATCATGACAGCCATATCGTCCTGTGGAGCGATGTTCTCAGATGGTATGAGCACTACACTGGCAGGAAGCTATATGAGTGTTCCGGCGGAGATTGATGCTGCGGACTTGGCGTTTTCCGAGCTGGAAATGGAATTGCAGAAAGAAATTAACGCCATAGAAACGGACTATCCGGATTATGACGAATACCGCTACAATCTGGATGCCATAGGGCATAATCCGTTTGTTTTAATCAGTTATCGGTCGGCAGTACATACGGAATTTACGGCAAGTGAAGTGCAAAGTGAGATAGAAAGCTTTTTTGAAGAAATGTATGAGTTGACCTTAAATCCTACCACGGAAACAAGGACAAGGACTGTCACAAAGACAGGAACGAGAACTGTAACAGACCCGGTAACGGGCGAGGAAACAGAGGAAGAATATGAGTATGAAGAGGAGGAGGAATACACCGTAACCATACTTGAAGTAACACTGACAGTCACCGATCTGGGTGTGGTGGTAGCTGGACACATGAATGAGGAGTAGAAAGAAATCTATGCTCTTTACAATGAAACTCATGGACTGACACAGCAGTTTTATACACCACTTAATTTGTATTGGTACAACTATGTGTCGAGTTATTACGGCTACCGTATCAATCCGGTCACAGGGCAGGAACAGTTTCACCGTGGTCTGGATATAGCGGTGCCCACAGGGACAACCGTGCTGGCAGCGATGGATGGAACGGTTACAACAGCAACCTATGATGCTTCTTATGGTAATTATGTTGTGATAGAGGACAGCAATGGTTACTGCACCAAGTATGCACACATGGATACACTAAATGTCAGTGCCGGACAGACTGTTACACACGGAACAACCATAGGAACAACAGGAAATACGGGAAGCAGTACCGGAAGCCACCTTCATATCGAGTGTTTGTATAACGGGGAGTATTATAATCCGTTATTTTACTTTGATGTGGGTGAGGGAACTCTTTATGGAGAAAGTCCGGGTGGTGGCGGTTCGCCGGGAAATGTCATACCACAGGATCCCTATGATGATGCGACAGTACAGGCACTTATGGAGGAAGCGACAAGATATCTTGGTTATCCGTATGTATGGGGCGGTTCTTCTCCGTCTACAAGTTTTGACTGTTCCGGCTTTGTATGCTGGGTATTTTCCAACAGCGGCGTACATAATCTGCCAAGAACTACGGCACAGGGCATATATGACCAGTGTACTCCGGTGTCAGCGGCAGATGCCAAGGCAGGGGACATTATCTTTTTTACAGGTACTTACAATTCACCGGGACCTGTCAGCCATGTGGGTATCTATTGCGGAAACAGTGTAATGATACACTGCGGTGCCCCAATCAAATATGCTTCTATCAATACACCATACTGGCAGAGCAATTTCTACAGTTTCGGAAGATTAAATTAAAAGCAGGAAGTGAGGATAAATGTGGTGCTGTATGAATATGACCATAATTGCGAGGTCTGTGTGAAGGATTATAAGCTCTGTTCATATAAAAAGCCGAATGTCACAATCCAGATCAATCAGCTGGATGGATGGCATAATGACAAAGCAACCGTGACATTTGCAGTTGCGGATGTGGCACACACAGGAAATTTTGAAATTGCAAAAATACAGGCAAAGGTAGGACAGAATGGAAGCTGGACGGATGTGACAGAGGACAGAAAGCTGGAGGTTTCTGAAAACTGTACGGTGTATGTGCAGGTCACTGACCAGAAGGATCATATCTATGAGAGAAGCCGTGCAATCAAATGTTTTGACACCACAAAGCCTACGCTTAATGCTGCGGTCAGTGACGGACTTTTGAGTGTACAGGTACATGATACGGATTCCGGAGCGAAAGCAGTCTATGTTAACGGATATGAATTTACAGATCTTACAAATATAACTTTGAATATCTGCCTGCGGCAATTTGATGCGGGGTATGAGTATTTTACCATTTCTGCAATGGACAATGCTGGAAATATGTCGGAGGTCTACAAGACGAAAAATCCATACTACAAAGACCCGGCAGATGAGAGTGATGAAAATCCGGCAGAACAACTTCCGGTTAATGCAGAAGATACTAAGCCGGGAAGTGCCACGGGAACCGTAACAGAGCATACAAAGACAGACAGTGATGGAAATACCACTTCACAGACAAGTCCTGCGGAGCAGAAAAAGCAGGCAATGGCGGAAGCGGATGCTTCGGAGAAAGGAGAGAATGAGGATAAGGAGAGTAAGCAGTCCGGGCAGGGCAAGGAATTTTATACCATTCAGACGGCATCGGACAAGGTGTTTTATCTGATTATCGACAGGGATGGTGAGGAAGAAATGGTCTATTTCCTGACAGAGATTACGGAAAATGACTTGCTGAATACCACATCTGATAACAGCGAGACATTACCGAAAAACTCCGCCGCATTAGAGTCTGCAATCCCGACTTCTGAAAGTGCATTGCCGAATAATAATGCAGAACAGGAAAATAAGCAGGAGGAAGCTACGGAAGATACAGAGGGAACAGAAGAAGATACAGAAAGCACCGAGGAACCGGAAGAAACAGAGGTTAAAGAGCAGGCAAATCCTATGATTTTCTATATCCTGATGGGAGGTCTTGCAGTGATAGTAATCGGAGATGCGTATTGTTTTAAGGTAGTACGCAAAAAGAAAGAGGACTTCATCGAGGACGAAGATGAGGACGAGGAAGATAACGAAGAATATGAGAACGAAGATGAGGAATCAGAGGGCAGTTCGGATGATGATTTCTTTGAGGAACAGGAGGAAGAATAATGCAGTTAGTGATAGCGGAAAAGCCAAGGTGGCACAGTCAATTGCCAAGGTGCTTGGTGCAGATGAAATAAAAGACGGATACATGGAGGGAAACGGTTCTATCGTTTCATGGTGCGTGGGGCATCTGGTTGAGTTGGCACAGTCCGGATGCCTATTCTGATGCATGGAAAAAGTGGACATACGACAGCCTGCCTATGATACCGGAGCATTGGCAGCATGAGGTCAAAAAAGACACGGTTGCACAGTACAGGGGATTAAAGGAGCTGATGCATGATACTAAAGTAGACAGCGTGGTATGTGCCACGGATGCAGGACGGGAAGGAGAGCTTATCTTCCGTTTGGTGTATGAACAGGCGGGATGCAGCAAACCGATGAAACGCTTATGGATTTCATCTATGGAGGAAAGTGCCATAAGGGAAGGCTTTGAGAATTTGAAGCCGGGAAGTGACTACAATCACTTATACCATTCAGCACTTTGCAGACAGGAAGCGGACTGGCTCTTGTTACGTCTGTGGTAAAGGAAGAAAAGACGGTGTCACCACCGAAGCTTTATGACCTTACCACGCTCCAGAAGGATGCCAACCGCTTATTTGGTTTTACTGCAAAGCAGACTTTGGAGTAAAACCAGAGTCTTTATGAAAAGAAGCTGTGTACATATCCGAGAACGGACAGCCAGTATTTGTCTGACGATATGGAGCAGACAGCCGGAAACGTAATCGAAGCTATTTTCAGTTCCATTCTGTTTGAGGAAAATAGGATGTTCAATACTGATATTAAGCGTGTGTTAAACAGCAAAAAGGTCACAGACCACCATGCAATTATCCCCACCATGGAGATTGCAAAAGCTGACCTTGCAGCCCTGCCGGAAACGGAGCGAAAGATTTTATCCCTTGTGGCCAACAGACTGCTGTGTGCTACGGGGAAGAAACATCTTTATGAAGCGGTCAAGGCAGAGCTTTCCTGTGGTGGTTACACCTTTGCTGCTTCTGGCAAGTCAGTCTTAAAAAATGGGTGGAAAGATTTTGAAGATGCTTTTAAGCGTTCCTTTAAGACAACAGAAGATAAAGAGCAGGAGGATAAGAAGCTGCCGGAGCTTTCAAAGGGGCAGACCTTTGACGGGGTGCAGACGAAGATTAGCGAGCATTACACAACACCGCCGAAGCACTTTACGGATGTGATATTTTGTGAGCGTAAGGAGTGGATAGGAATTGAAGAAAGGAGTTCAGCATGAGAAGAAAAAAAGATAAAAGCAATGGCATTACTGCTTTGTATGAAAGACTGTCTCGTGATGATGATAATGCTGGAGAGAGTAACAGTATCGTTCATCAAAAGCAAATGCTTGAAGATTATGCTATAAAACATGGCTTTACGAATCTTGTTCATTTTACCGATGATGGTTGGAGTGGAGCGACCTTTGACAGACCTTCATGGAACAGACTTGTTGAAGGTGTTAAAAACGGAGAAATCACTGCCTGTATCTGCAAAGATATGTCCAGAATCGGCAGAGATCATCTGCAAGTAGGTTTTTTCACTGACATTCTGTTTAGAGAAAAGGAAGTTCGATTTATAGCAATCAATAATGGTATTGACAGTGACCGTCAAGAAACCAGTGAGTTTGCCCCTTTTCTGAATATCATGAATGAGTGGTTTGTCAGGGACACAAGTAAGAAAATTAAAGCTGTACTGAAATCCAGAGGTTCTTCCGGCAACGCTCATACAAGTAATATCCCACCATACGGCTATTTGAAAGACCCCGAAAACCCCGACCATTGGATTATTGATGAAGAAGCTGCTGAAGTAGTCCGCAGAATTTATCGCATGACTATTGAGGGAAAAGGACCTTATCAGATAGCAAGAGAACTTTCAGAAGAAAAAATAGAAAGACCGTCTTATTATCTTGGAAAAAAGGGACTTGGAAATCATGCAAGCAACTATGACAAAGAAAATCCGTATATGTGGCGAGGAAATCAGGTTACTACTCTGATTGCCCGACCAGAGTATATCGGAAAGACTGTCAACTTCAGGACATTCAAAAATTCCTATAAGGACAAAAAGACGAAAAGGGCAGATAAGGAAGATTGGGTGGTTTTTGATGATACACAAGAGCCTATTGTCGATGAAGAAACATGGCTGCTTGCTCAAAAGTTAAGACAGAATGTAAGAAAAGCAGACCCTATGGGTGAGCCTAATGTTCTAACCGGAAAGATTTACTGTGCTGACTGTGGTGCGCCGATGTATAATCACAGACAACGAAAAGGGCGTGAAAGAATATACTATACTACCAAAGGCGAAAAGCGGATAAGCCATTCAAATCCGGCAGATTGTTATGAATGTTCCACTTATAATCTTGCTTATCAGAAGTATGACCGGCATTGTACTTGCCACCATATTTCAACAAAAGCACTTAAAAGCATCATTCTGAAAACCATACAGGAGACTTGCCATTATGTTTCTTTGAATGAGCGGGAGTTTGTTTATTCTCTGCAAGAAGAATCGGCGATGAAAGATATTGCTGTTTCTGAAACTGTAAAAAACCGCATTGAAAGAAATCAGAAGCGAGTTCACGAACTGGATATGCTTATCAGGAAAATCTATGAAGATAATGTGATTGGAAGATTGCCGGACAGGCTTTTTCAGAGTATGCTTACTGATTATGAAAATGAGCAGAACGAGCTGAACAAGATTATTGAGACTGACACCGCTGATATGCAACGGATTATAGGCGGTCAAAATAATGTGGAGCGTTTTCTAAAGCTGGTTAAAAAGTATGAGAACATTACAGAACTTACTCCTGCCATGATAAATGAATTTATCGACAAAATTCTGGTTCACGAGCCACAAGGAAAAGGTGCAGACCGCACCACAGAGGTGGAGATATATCTTAACTATGTCGGGCAATTTCAAGTACCTGTGGAGCAGCATGAACCAACAGAGGAAGAAAGGATTGCTGCTGAAAAAGAGGCGGAACGACTTCGCAGAAAACGAGAATCCAATCGTAAGTATATGAAAAAGATTCGTGAGAAATCAAAAGAATTTGCGGAGCATGAGCGTATAGCAGAAGAAAAAAGTTCTGATAGCAATGTGTGTGTTGAACAGAACGCCACAAGCAAATCAAATCGGCAAAAAGTGAAAGGAGAAAAAATAGCATGACAGAATTGAAATCACGAATCCATGACGAAAGCAACGGTCTGGACTATGTTCTTGTGGGCGATTACTATGTGCCGGACTTGAAGCTACCGGAGGAACACCGCCCTATCGGTATGTGGGGCAGACTGCACAGGACATATTTGGAGCAGTACCGCCCTACAAGGTTCTCTGCCCTCTGTTTATCCGGCGAACTGCATACTTACCTTGCTGACCTGAACGAACAGGCAACGGAAAGGTGCAGCCTTATCATTGAGCAGATGAAACAAGCCGAGGGTGTGACCGAAACCATGAAAGCAGACAATCAGATGTTGTGGGTACAGTCCATGAACTCTATCCGTAACCGAGCCGAAGAAATCATCAGACAGGAAATGATTTACTGCTGATTTTATCAAGTCCAAAACCAACAAATTTATATCGTAAACGAAGCGACAGGTATTTCCTTATGAAGTGTCTGTCGCTTTTCATTTATCAAACTTTAAGGAGGAAAACACAATGAAGATGAACCGGAATGAAATGGAAGCCCTTTATGCCTTTGGCTGTCCGAACCTGAAAGCAACTGTCGAGCGTTTGCGTATGGTAGCTGCCCTTGCACCCGATCCAGTGGCGAAGAAGCTGTTTTATATGCTTTCCGTCAAGCTGAGTGCTGAGGGTGTTGAAAGGTGGTATCGCTGCTTTTACTGCAAGCTGCGTGTGTTGAAAAACCATAGGGAGGGCTGCTATGACGAGACTGACGAAGATTGAGAAAGAAACAATCGTTCTCTTTAATGAGGGCGAGGACAAGGCAAATATCTACACCCACAACGCCGGATTGAAAAAGAGGTTGGCTGCTTTTGCTAAGAAGTACCCTGACCTTTGCCGACTGGAAAAATCCAATGTTCAAGGCGGTGTTTCTTATGAGCTGGCAAAGTCCCGTCTGTCTATCCGTTTCCTGCCGCCTTACAGTGAGGAACGCAGACAGAAAGCCAGCGAATATGCGAAAAAGCATGGGCTGAACAGCCAGCAGGGATAATGTGATAATCAGGGCTGATATGCGGTTAAAATGTCAGGTGCAGACCTGATGTTTTGACCGTTGCCTATCGCCTGTGAGGAAAGTATCGGGGACTATGGATTTTGCGGAAATGTGCGTTACAAGGCTTGAACAGGAACTCTGTACACAAAATTTTTTCTTCCATTCTTTAAGTTGATGAAGTATAATGAGATATGAAAAATTGAGGTTTTTAATACTCGATTTCAAACAATCATTTTTATATAGCTGGAACTATGGAGGGCAAAAATGAATAATTTTTTACGAATGTGTTTGAATATAATTACACAAATAGGTCCCTATTTAGTTGTACTTCTTCTTTTGAAATATCTTGTAAATCTTCAACAAAAGAGAGCTAAAGAACGAGAGGAAGAACAGAAAAAGGGAATAATTAGGACGCATTATATAATAAAAACCGAAAAAGTACTTACTATGTTTTTTGTATTGGCGGTGTTTCTTTTTGGGGGAGCTACGGTAGCCAGTGCTATTCAACAAGATGATTTATTGCCACCAATTGGTTTTAGTATTTTCTTTATTGTTTCTTTAATCGGCTCATTGAACATGATTATGTGGAAACTGGAAGTGAACGGAGATGAAATCACATGGCGTTCAACTTTTGGAAGAAAGAGAACTTTTCACTTTGAAGATATTACCTATTGCGAGAGAAAGAAAGGTTCTATGCGTGTATATGTAAATGGAGAAAAATTATTTACCATTGATAGTAATATCGATAAAGAAGAATTTATGGAAGATATAGAGAGAAGAAGAATCCCTGTAAAATCTTACTGGACAAATCAGCATAAGAAGAATCGTAAATGACATAGATTTTATAACAGTACGATGTTAGACAACTGAATATGACCGTCAAAGTCGGATGAAGAAACCGATGTATTGAGCGTAAAGCGATCATGCGTCGGTTTTTCTTATTTCATGAGCTGACAGAATTCCGACTGTATATCGCCTGTGAGGAAAGTATCGGAGACTATGGATTTTGCGGAAATGTGCGTTATAGGTAAGTAAAAAACTACTTGATAGAGCGTGAATTGAATTGTTCATATCGGTATGATATAATTTACTGAAATGAAGCAAGAAGGTGGACTTTTGTATGAAAAAATTTTTGAAAATATTGCTAATCATTGTAGGAATAGTTTTTTTGATTTTTGCAGCGCTGATATGTATTGGACTGTTTGTTGATTATGATGACCATATTGAAAATGGTCGCTATACTTATGTTCCGGAAGATGACAATAAAGACAATGCATATGTCGAATTCAATTTGAGTGATTACGATAAAAAGGATTCTGAACTCATATATTATAGTTCTGTCGAAGAAGCTATTTTGAATTCTCCTTTGAATGCTGAAAATGAAGAATTTTCTGTTCCAGAAGATTTTCTTAATCATGTTGATGAAATATTGCATATATGGAATGGCAAACAGTATGATACGATTTTCTATCGAGCAGGAAGTGATAACAATCCCGTTCAAGGTTTTGTGATGGCACGCTGCAAAAAACAGGTGGAGGAAGCAAGTGTACAATATGCATTTATGAATGCTACACCGGTTACAACTAAAGCGGATAGCATTCTTATATCTGATATTACAGAACTAATTCGTTCATCTTTAAAATTAAGTGATTTTCAACAGGACTTGAATCCAAATTATCCAGATACCAGATTTGTTTTTGGCTATGCACATGATAAGGAAATTTACTCATTAGAAGTAGAAGGTCAAAAGCCAGATGGTGTTATTGAAATCAATGTATATGACAGAACGATGTATCTATGGTATTATGATGATTTAAAGAGCGACAAGAGAGGAAACAATCTAAGTTATTCAGTAGATGTGCCAGAGT
>OLQS01001952.1_pt1 | contig 11055 bp, 7 predicted proteins | sample 1672291 | NCBI WGS metagenome assembly OLQS01 (sample SAMEA3136668, study PRJEB25190) | human gut metagenome | biome: human gut; feature: human-associated habitat; material: faeces | place: Austria | collected 2013
CCGGAACAGAAACGAAACCGCAGATCAATCAGGATGCAGTTCGCTTAATGAAGGAAATATACCAGATTGATATGGAAGAAACACAGTACTCAAAGCTGTTGTCAGATATCCCTCCTGTAGATATTGTGATCACAATGGGATGCAATGTGAACTGCCCGACTGTTTCATGCAGGCACAGGGAGGATTGGGGATTAGAGGATCCTACTGGAAAAAGCGATGAAGAATTCCAGAAGACAATAAAACTCATTGATTCAAAAATTCTGGATTTAGCGAATAGAATTAAGGTTGATTTTATCACGCAAAGTGTCGTCTGAATCCATTGTTTCGTCTGTCTGCTGTAATACAGCAGCATCTGCGTTACTCGGTGTAGGAGGCGGATTTGCATTCTGCTATATTTTAAGCTTCATTCCGAAAATAAAAGAGGCACTCCCGATCCATTTGCTGGATGGGGTACCTCTGCTTGCGGGAAGTGTTGATATCAAGGACTATTTTGCGGCGATTGCAGTCACACTGCTTGTTGGTATCGTGAATCTTGCAGCAGCTGTTTTCATATTTAACAAAAGAGACCTGTAAGGATTTAAACCTTCGTCAGAGAGAAGATGAACTCTGTGCCAACGCCCTCTGTGCTGATGACATTGATATGTTCATCGTGAGCCTGAATGGCCTCTTTGACGATGGCAAGTCCGAGGCCGGTTCCTTTTTTATCCTTTCCGCGGGACAGGTCGGACTTGTAAAAGCGTTCCCAGATTTTATTCAGTTCTTTTTTTGGAATTCCCATTCCGGTATCCTTGACAGAAACAAAAACCTTCTCATTCTTTTCGGTGACCTCAATCGTGATCGAAGAGTCGTTTCCGCTGAATTTGATCGCATTATCAATGAGATTGTAAAGAACCTGCTGAATCTTCCGTCGGTCTGCATACACGAGAATATTGCCTGCCAGAAGCAGAAGCTCAATGGAAATCCGTTTGCTTGTGCAGGTGCCTTCGAAAGAGGCGGCAGTGTTCTTGATCATCTGCTGGATATCAAACTCTGTCTTGTCCAGGATCATTTCATTCCGGTCAAACTCGTTGAGTGTCAAAAGATCCTGTGTCAGATCTGTCAGACGTTCCGTCTCAAAGAGAATGATATTCAAATATTTCTGATGCAACTGGGGCGGAATCGTGCCGTCAGTCATCGCCTGCACATAGCCTTTGATCGAGGTGAGCGGAGAACGGAAGTCGTGAGAGACATTCGCTACAATCTTTTTCTGGTATTCCTCCATATCCTTCAGCTGTGAGGACATGTAATTCAGAGAAGCAGAAAGATATCCCATCTCGTCGTGCGTTGTTACAGGAATCTCATAGGTCAGATTTCCGGATGCATACTGAGTTGCCGCTTCTGTAATCTGTCTCAGTGGACGGAATACAAAAAATTCAAACCCAATCAGAAAGAGAAAGGACAGCAGATAGATCACGGCCATCGTAATGTATACCGGCAGGATCAGAGAATGGCATGTCTGCTTCAGGCTTTCGATCGGACGATGGATCAAAAGATAGCCCTGCACGGAAAAATCCTGGGTGACAGGTGCCATGACAGTGATTACATCTTCCCCAAAGTATCCATGATAATTTCCGGAGATAAACTGATTGTTTCCAATCTCGGCAGGGTCGAATTCCAGGATCTGTTCCGGGGCTTCGATTCCATCCAGAGGGGCAGAAGTAATCAGTGTGCCGTCTGTTTTGACAAACCAGACGGACGCGTTCAGATACAGCTGCATAGCCTGCAGCTGAGAATGAACAGACCAGGCTGAAAGATCATTTGAAAAGTATGAGGGCAGGTAGGAGGTCGCAGTCTGATTTGCAATCCGGTACATATTTTGTGAGGAATCCTGTTCCAGTTTATTGAGCAGAAGCTGATTCGACAAGAGGGATACCGTGAAAATACTGAGAAATCCAAAGATAATATACAGCATGATAAATTTTAAACGCAGTGTACTTTTCATAGTATCCATCCTTTTTTGTTTATTTTACTTCGAATTTGTAACCGATTCCCCATACGGTGCTCAGTCCCCAGCCCGGATGATCTTTGATCTTTTCGCGGAGACGTTTGATATGAACATCTACCGTGCGGGTGTCGCCGATGTATTCATAGCCCCAGATCTGATCCAAAAGCTGTTCTCTTGTAAATACCTGATTTGGAGAAGCAGCCAGAAAGTATAAAAGCTCCAGTTCTTTTGGAGGCATGTCAACGTTCTGGCCGTCGCACAGTACGGAATAGTTTGTAAGATTGATGGTAAGTCCGTCGTACTCGACACATTTTACCTTTTCTGCGGCAGGTGCTTCCGGCTTGACCGGCTGATAACGGCGCAGGACAGCACGCACTCGTGCTACCATCTCTTTGGAGTCAAACGGCTTCATGATATAGTCATCTGCCCCCAGCTCCAGTCCCAGTACTTTGTCAAATACTTCTCCTTTTGCAGAGAGCATGATGATCGGTACCTGTGATTTGGCGCGCAGTTCCCGGCAGACTTGATAGCCGTCGATTCCCGGAAGCATCAGATCCAGAAGAACAAGGTTTGGCTGATATGTCTCAAAGGCAGACAGCGCATCCTCCCCGTTTGACACAATTTTCGTATCAAAGCACTCTTTCATCAGATAGAGCGAGATCAGTTCTGCGATATTCTCATCATCGTCCACAATTAAAATTTTCTGTTTTGCAATCATAAATACTCCTCTCTTATAACCCCGTTTATTTTAACTCCACGATCGTGACGCCGGCGTCTCCTTCTCCGAATTCCCCGAGACGGTAGGACTTAACATGCTTCTGACGGCGCAGGAATTCGTGAATTCCTTTTCGGAGTGCTCCGGTTCCTTTTCCGTGTACTACCCGCACTGTGCTTAAATGGGACAGCAGAGCATCATCCAGATATTTGTCCAGCTCAGAAACTGCTTCGTCTACAGTCTTTCCAAGCAGATTGATTTCAGGGCTCACGGACAGAGATTTGCTCATTTTCAGCTTGCCTTTTGACGTACGTTTGAATGATTTTGGTGCATAAGGATTCGCCTCTTCGATAATCTCCAGATCTGAAATGTGAACCTGAGATCTTAAAATTCCCATCTGCACTGTCACATTTCCGCGGGAATCCGGAAGGGAACTGATGGTTCCGGTCAGATTCATGCTCAGTACTTTTACAGATTCTCCGAGTTTGAAATCAGTTGGTTTGTATTCCTTTTTCGGTTTCTGTACTTTCAAAGATGAAGATGCGGTATTTTCCTTCATCTTCTTGCGCAGACGTTCTCTTTCTTTTTCCATTTCGGCGGCTGAAATATTTTCTTTTCCGAATTTGCGGAAATTTTTAATCGTCTCATCAGCCACATCTTTGGCATCGCGCAGGATTGTATTTGCCTTTTCGCGGGCTTCGGCAAGAATCCGCTCTCTTTGTTCCTCGATGCGTTCTTGTTTTTGCTGCGCCTGACTTTTCAGTGCTTCGATTTCTTTTTTATATGCTGCAATCTCTTCCTGTTCTTTTTCAATCGTGCGTTTGCTTGTCTCCAGATCTGAGATCAGATCCTCAAATGAGACATCCTGTTCGGAAAGTCTGGTTTTGGCATCTTCGATGATATAATCCGGAAGGCCGAGCTTACCGGAAATCGCAAATGCATTACTCTTTCCCGGGATTCCGATCAGAAGGCGGTAGGTCGGGCGCAGACTTTCTACGTCAAACTCACAGCAGGCATTCTCAACTCCGGGAGTGGAAAGTGCGTAAACCTTTAATTCACTGTAATGAGTGGTAGCCATGGTGCGGATTCCACGTCCGTGCAGATAGGAGAGAATGGCGATGGCCAGTGCGGCTCCTTCGGTAGGATCCGTTCCGGCTCCAAGCTCATCAAACAGAACCAGAGAATTCTCATCTACATCATGCAGGAAAGAGACAATATTTGTCATATGAGAAGAGAAGGTACTCAAGCTCTGCTCAATGCTCTGCTCATCTCCGATATCTGCATAGACCTGTTTAAACACTGCCAGTTCAGAACGGTCTCTGGCAGGAATGTGAAGGCCGGACTGTCCCATCAGGGTAAAAAGTCCTACGGTTTTTAAAGATACCGTCTTTCCGCCGGTATTTGGTCCTGTAATGATCAGAAGAGAAAAATCGTCTCCCAGAGAAACCGTGATCGGAACTACTTTTTTCGGATCCAGAAGAGGATGTCTTCCCTCACGGATGTGAATGCGTCCATCTGTGTTGAGGATCGGGCGGCTGGCATTCATAGAAAGTGCCAGTGCACCGCGGGCAAAGATAAAATCAAGATCCGTCAGAATACGGTAATCCGTGCGGAGCTCTTCAATATACTGCGCGGTCTCTTCGCTGAGACGGGCGAGGATGACCTGAATTTCTTCCTGTTCTTTCGCATACAGTTCTTTGAGGTCGTTGTTCAGTTTTACGACTGCCATCGGCTCGATAAACAGTGTAGAACCGGTGGAGGACTGATCGTGGATCATCCCGTTGACCTGACTGCGATACTCGGCTTTGACCGGAACACAGTAGCGGTCTCCGCGCATGGTGATGATCGGATCCTGCAGATAGGTGCGCAGAGAACCGTTCACCAGATTTGTCAGAGTTGCATGAACTTTATCGTTGATGTGTCCGATGCTGCGGCGGATATTCTTTAATGTGCTGCTGGCATCATCGCTGATCTCGTCTTCCCCCTGAATACAGCGCTCAATCTCGGCAGTCAGAGGAAACAGAGGTTCCAGCTGTTCAAAATAGACATCCAGGCAGTCACAAAGCTCTTCCTGTGTGTCGTGACGTCCGTAAGCTTTTACTTTTCCGGCATTCTGTAAAACTTTGCAGATGCGAAGAAGCTCTCCGCATCCAAGTGCACCGCCGATCTCCAGACGTTTTAAAGACTCTCCGATGGGGAATACATTGCCAAAAGAGATGCGTCCCTTTTTGACGATCCGTGTAAATGCCGCTTCGGTCTGCTCCTGTGCAGTGTTGATCTTTTCCGGATCGGTCATCGGTTTCAGCTTGCGGCAAAGCTGTTTTCCGCGCATGGAAGAAGCCTGTTCCTCCAAAAGCGCAGTGATTTTATAATATTCTAATTTTGTCAATGTTTTTTGATTCATATTCTTTCACCTTTTATAATTCGAACTCACAGCTATATTTTACCTTATTTGTGGGGGAATGAAAAGGATAAATATTGAACAATCCGGGGGAATCGGTTATACTATACAGCAGAGGAGATTAGCAATTATGCCGTGGAATGAAGACCCAAAAGAAAAGTCCCCCAAAGACTTGAATGAAGAGCAAAAAGAGGATAGTTTTTCTTTTCTGCAGGAGACGATCAAGCCGGAACCGATCACCGGAAAACAGGTGAGAAAACAGCTTCTGAAACTGGCTGTTTACGGAATCGTGGTAGGTGCGTTTGCCTGTCTGGGTTTCTATGCCCTGAATCCGTGGGTACAGAACTTATTTCCGGGATCTCCGAAAACTGTGACCATTCCGGAAGACAGTGAAGAGACGCATCCGGAAGAAGACGAGGCGCAGGAGCAGGATTCGCAGGAGAAGAGTCTGAGAGCAGAAGATTATGAAGCCATGATGCAGAGTGTTTACCAGATTGCAGCAGAGACCGCAAAAAGTGTGGTCACGGTTCGGGGTGAGCAGGATGCGGCGAATCTTACAAAGGATGTAAATAATGAAGATATGGGATGTACAGGGCTGATCGCAGCAGACAATGGACAGGAGCTTTTGATCCTCAGCAACAATTCTGTCTGTGGGGAATCCAGTGTCTGGAATGTGCAGTTTTCAGATGGCAGCACCTGTGAAGCATCGCTGAAAAAGCAGGATAAAAACAGTCATCTGGCGGTGTTTGGTGTCAGAAGAAATCTGATTTCTGAAAGCACGTGGGATGAGATTAAAACAGCGGCTCTTGGAAATTCAAATATAGTGGCAGAGGGAGATCCGGTGATCGCGCTTGGAGATACATTTGGATATTCAGATGGAACAGGATATGGTATGATCAGTTCTAACGCACATGAAAAAGCAATTCCGGATCATACATTCAGCGTTCTGGCGACAGATATTCCGTCAGCGGATTTTAGTTCCGGTGTTCTGTGTAATCTGGACGGGGAGATCATCGGGCTCATTGATTCCGAGATCTGGACAGAGAATCAGGGTCATACTGCCAATGCATATGGGATTTCTGATTTAAAACCGATCATGGAACTGCTTTTAAACAGTCAGTCGGTTCCCTATGCAGGGATTTACGGAGTGACGGTCAGCAGTGATATTTCCGAATCAAAGCAGGTGCCGTCCGGAATGTATGTGACCCAGATACAGGCGAACTCTCCGGCAATGGCAGCGGGAATCCAGAGCGGTGATGTAATCCAGTCTGTGGACGGCGAGGAGATTGCCTCTATGGCTCAGTATGAAAAGGTACTTCAGAAGTGTAAAGCGGGAGATACGATCCGGATTCAGGGAAAACGTCTCGGTGCAGGAGGATACGTGGAGATTTCGTTTCAGCTGGTACTTGACAGCCGTGAGTAAAGAATAGCAAAAATAGAGAGGAAACAAAATTATTATGAGATATATCAAGGATTTACATGAAGGCGAGACAATCAGGAATGTATACCTGTGTAAAGGAAAACGTTCCGCGGAGACAAGAAACGGAAAGCCTTATGACAATCTGATTTTACAGGATAAGACGGGAACACTGGATGGAAAAGTATGGGATCCGAATTCTCAGGGGATCGCAGAGTATGATGAGAAGGATTTCATCGAAGTATTTGGTGATGTGACAAGTTATAACGGAAGTCTGCAGATGAACATCCGTCAGATCAGAAAAGCAGAAGAGGGTGAATACAATCCGGCGGATTATATGCCGACTTCTGAGAAGAGTGTGGACAGTATGTATGAAGAGCTGCTCGGATTTATCCGTGGAATTTCCAACACGTGGCTGCGTCAGCTGCTGGAATATTATTTTGTGAAAGATGAGGAGTTTATCCGCGTGTTTAAAGGACATTCTGCGGCAAAAACAGTTCATCACGGATTTGCAGGAGGACTTCTGGAGCATACGTTAAGTGTTGTGAAGATGTGTCGGTATTTTGCGGACACCTATGAAATCTTGAACAGAGATCTTCTTTATACTGCGGCAATGTGCCACGATATTGGAAAGACAAAAGAGCTTTCTGCATTTCCGGATAATGATTATACGGATGACGGACAGCTTCTGGGGCACATCATCATTGGTGTTGAGATGATGAATGATGCGATAAGAGAGATTCCGGGATTTCCGGAAAAACTGGGAAGTGAATTGAAGCATTGTATTATTTCCCATCATGGGGAGCTGGAGTATGGTTCTCCGAAAAAGCCGGCCCTCGCAGAGGCGATGGCATTGAATCTGGCAGATAATGCAGATGCCAAGATGCAGACTCTGACGGAGATCTTTAAAAATAAACCGGGAAATGACTGGCTGGGTTACAACCGGATGTTTGAGACCAACCTGAGAAGAAGTTCCATTTAGAGACAGAGAAACAAAAGAGGGTGACCAAAAGAAATTTTGTGCGCCCTCTTTTTTCAGATAAAGGAGAAAAACAGATGCAGAAGAATGATGTAGTAAAGGTGACGATTGAAGATATCGGAGTGAACGGGGAAGGAATCGGAAAAATTGACGGCTATACGCTGTTTATCAAGGATGCGGTCATCGGTGATGTGGTGGAAGCAAAAATTATGAAAGCCAAGAAAAATTATGGATATGCGAGAATGATACAGATTATCGAACCGTCCAAAGACAGAGTGGAGCCGAAGTGTAAATTCGCAAGACAGTGCGGAGGATGTCAGATTCAGCAGATTTCCTATGAGAAGCAGCTGGAGTTTAAAAACAGAAAAGTGTTGGGAAATCTGGAGAGGATCGGCGGCTTTTCGCCAGAACTGCTGGAAAAAATTGCAGATCCGATCGTGGGAATGGAAATCCCATTTCACTACAGAAATAAGGCGCAGTTCCCGTTTGGAAAAGATAAAAATGGAGTGACAGTGACAGGGTTTTATGCAGGCCGTACTCACGATATTATTGCAAATACAGACTGTGCACTGGGAGTAGAGCAGAATCAGGAGATTCTGGAAACCATCCTGTCATTTATGGAGCAATATCAGATGGAGCCATATGATGAAAAAACAGGGAAAGGCTTACTTCGTCATGTCCTGATCCGGTATGGCTTTACAACCAAAGAGATTATGGTCTGTCTTGTCATCAACGCAAAAAAAATCCCTCATTGTGAAAAACTGGTTGAATTACTGCAGAAAATCGAAGGAATGACCAGTATCACAATCAGTGTGAATCAGAAAAACACCAATGTGATCATGGGAGTATTTTTATTTCCAACGCTGACAGTCTGGATTGGAAGGAACAGGGAGCGGAGGTGGAGATCAGGCAGGTGTTGGAGCATAAGCATCTGGGCAATGGCTCCATCATTCTGTTCCACAATGATGCGAAATACACCCCTAAGGTATTGGACACGATTCTCAAGGGAATCAAGGAAAAGGGGTTTGAGATTGTGCCGATTTCCCAGTTAATTCATCGGGAGAATTTCGAGATGGATCATGAGGGACGGCAGATTCCGAAAGGTAAAGATGTATAAAATCAGTCTGAATACGAGAGAAGTTATAAACAACAGGCGTATTCCGATACTGTATTTTTAGGCAATCAGGGGTGCAATGTTCGATTTCGAACACTGCACCCCTTGTTTGTCCATTGTTCTCTTTGGACTTTTTTTATAAGATAAAAATGATGAAACAATAATTCGTCCACACCTACAATGCCGAGGTTTGGATGGATGGCTCTGTTGGAGTGTTTCTCTGAAATGAAAACATCAGAGGGAAGCCCGGAGGTTTGGTCGGTACCAATGGGGCGGCATTCTTCCGACAGCAATTTGCTGCGGATAAAATCACCTGAGGACAGAGCGGAAAGAAAGGAAGAAAGACTATGAACGTTGCAAATACCATCAAAAAATTGGGTCTGGAACAGGCGTTTGATTACCTGTATAAAGACCCGGAAAACAACCTGCTGAAGCTAATGAATTGGGCGGACAAATTTTCCGATGGGGAATTTGTATCCCAACGTAAGGCAATTCGGGAAGCAATAGAAAATCCTGCGCACCCTTACCATGACTATATCCTGCATATCATCCATGATATCGACCCGGAGGTCATGAAAACGTTAGCTGTTAATTTCTTCATCAATGCCAGCTTAATCGGCTGGTCGAAGCAGGAAGAAAACCGAGCAAAGTATAACTGTAATGTTCCCTGGGCGATTCTTTTGGACCCTACATCTGCCTGCAATCTGCACTGCACCGGATGTTGGGCTGCCGAGTATGGCAATAAGCTGAATCTTACCTTTGATGAGATTGACAGCATTATTCAGCAAGGCAAGAAATTGGGTGTCTATATGTATATCTATACCGGCGGTGAGCCGCTGACGAGAAAGAATGATCTGATTCGGCTGTGCGAAAAGCATAATGATTGTGTATTCCTTTGCTTTACGAATGCGACATTGATTGATGAAAAGTTTGCCGATGAAATGCTGCGCGTGAAGAACTTTATTCCTGCCATTTCTTTGGAGGGGGACGAGGTTTCCACGGACAGCCGCCGCGGACAAGGAACCTATCAGAAGGTCGTTCGGGCAATGAAGTTGCTGCATGAGAAAAAGCTGCCCTACGGCATTTCCTCTTGTTATACCAGCGTGAATTACGAGAAGATTACATCGGATACATACTATAACAGTCTGATTGACATGGGTGCTTATTTCATCTGGTACTTCCATTATATGCCGGTTGGCAATGATGCTGCGCCTGAACTGCTGCCAAATCCCAAGCAGCGTGAAACCGTTTATCACCGTATTCGCCATCTGCGTGCCACGAAGCCTTTGTTCGCCATGGACTTTCAAAATGATGCGGAATATGTGGGCGGATGTATTGCCGGAGGCAAGCGGTATCTGCATATCAATGCAAACGGGGATGTAGATCCTTGCGTGTTCGTGCATTATTCCAACGCTAACATTCGGGAATGTACGCTGTTAGAGGCACTGCAAAGCCCGATTTTTATGGCATATCATGATAATATGCCTTTTAATGATAATATGCTCCAACCTTGCCCTATGCTGGAAAACCCGGAACGCCTGCGGAAAATGGTTGCGGAAACCGGCGCACATTCCACCGATCCGCAATCTCCGGAAACGGCGGATCATCTGTGTGGGAAGTGTGATTCCTATGCGAAGTGCTGGGCACCGGAGGCTGAACGGCTCTGGAGGGCTGAACAGGAAGAAAAAAAGCACATATAAAGGATGAGCGCCGCAGGAGACTGCGGCGCTTGCTTATTCTTTTATAGCCGACTTAACGGCAGTCTGCCCGATGGATTTTTGTAGAGCGCGAGTTTCTACGCCCTCCATTAAGGAGCAGATTCGTTCGATATCCGTTTCCAGATCATACTGCATTTCGGCATCCAGCCAATCCAGTAAATAGCCGACTACGATACACTTATAATGGTGATTCAGGATTTCGGCATCCCTTGCGGGAATGGAAATCGTTTTGGAAATACTGGCAAAATATGCATTGACCGCGTGCTGTGTCAGTCGGTTGATATAAAACAGAAAGGTTTCCAAGGGGACTGCGCGGTATACATGAAGGATTGCTTGCTTATGTGCCTCCCCATATTGCAGAACAGGCTTAATGCAGTCCAATGGGCGACCCGGTGTGTAATGGTACGCAATCAGAGCGTTGACCTTTTCCTCCATCATTTCCAAAAGCAGGGAGGGAATATCCGGAAAATGATAATAAAAGGTGTTCCGGTTGATGTCGCAACGGTTTACGATATCTTTCACTGTAATTTTATTGATAGGGCGTTCTTCTAAAAGCTGAGCAAACGCCTCTATAATAGAAGCTCGTGTTCGTCGCATATTAACCTCCAGACTATACGGCTTGAGTTCATCCAAATTAGTTGCCTGTTTTATTCCATCGTTCTACAATAGCAGACAATATAATGGGATTATAACAAAAATTGCTTTGGAAAACAAGAAAACATCGCTG
>OLQS01001954.1_pt1 | contig 11054 bp, 10 predicted proteins | sample 1672291 | NCBI WGS metagenome assembly OLQS01 (sample SAMEA3136668, study PRJEB25190) | human gut metagenome | biome: human gut; feature: human-associated habitat; material: faeces | place: Austria | collected 2013
CATTCTCACCTCCTTTCTTGTTGAAAGTTGGTGGTGCTTCCCCCTTTTCGCGGGGCAATACGGCGTTTTTGAAAAACGCCGAAGATTTTTTGAAATTTTTTCAAAAAATTTTTTGAGCAGCAAAATACGCCTGTCCGAAAAGCCCGGACAGGCGTATAGGTATTGTAAGCAGTATTTAGATGATTAGACAGTTCATAGTCAAGGGTAGAGAGGTTCCCGGCGGTGGTCGGGCTTTTTTTGATATGTCAATGACCGTCGGATTTTGTCGATAGGGTATGTGCTTCATGGCGGCTACCTCCTTTAGCCGCCGCTTTTAACAGTGATACCGCGTCATTTCATTAGAAGATAAAAAGAAACGGCGGCTTTGATTTTTCAAAGCTGCTGCGGAAATCAAAGAACGACAAGCAACAGTTCTGATTTTGCTCCAATATGGTTATTAGGGGCACAAATTAAAATCAAAAAAGAGCCGATAACAGCAGTATTTCAAACTGCATATTATCGGCTCTGCGTCTGTGCGTCTGGCTCTTTTAATTAAATTATTTCTGTTGTTTTTTGGCTTTATTATATGTATTAGCTAACTGTCCACAAGCTGCTTTAATCTCTCTACCATGAGAAACTCTCATGGTAACTTCAAGTCCTGTTTGCTCTAATTGATGTTTGAACGCAACCATTTCTTGTTTTTGTGGTGCTCTAATTTTTGAATTACTCGTCGGGTTGTATTGCAGCACGTTAATCATAACATTTTTGCCCTTAAACCATTTTGCAAGTTGCCTTATATCTGAGGAACGGTCATTTATACCTGGTAAAAGCAAATACGCAAATACCACTTTTCGATTATGCCTTTGTGAATAGGACAATGCTTGCTTAACAACATCTTCAATAGCGTACATGTGCATATGAGGAATGATACAGTTTCTCACAGCCTGTGTTGCTGCATGTAAAGATATTGTCAACTGAATTTTTAGATGTTCTTCGCGCAATTTTTTTAATTGATTAACTGGACCAACTGTTGATATGGTAATGCCGTCGGTTGGAAAGTTAAGTCCATTTCTATCTCGAAGAATATGGATTGCTGCAATCAAGTTGTCGTAATTGAATAAAGGTTCTCCCATTCCCATAAAAACGATACGATTTACTTTTTGACGTATCAATATGACCTGCTGCACAATTTCAGACGGTGTTAGATTACGAACGAAACCATTGCGTCCGGACTCACAAAAAATACAGCCAACAGAACAACCAACTTGCGTACTTACGCAAACAGTCCCACCATCTCGCCGTTTAATAAAAACCGTTTCGATATACCTGTTGTCTTTCAATTCATAAACATACTTTTCAGTATCGCTACTTTTATAGACTTTTTTTGTTGATATTGATAGATTTTTTTTGTGAAATGGCTGTTTATACAATTTCGCATATAAGGCTCTTGCTTTATCCTCTCCAATTACTTCCGACATTTCTTTGTAAGTAAATCCGTATGGGTCATTCAATATTTCCGTAGGTGTACTTTTAGGTAAGTGTTTCATTTAATATCCTTCCTTTTCAAAATTAAAAAGTTTGTTTTTCAGAGTTTTTGATTATGATTTCTAATTTTTCAACATCAACGATATGTGTTAATTTACATTTAGGGCAGAAAAGAGGAAAATTTCTTAATACCGTATTATAAAATACTTGAACCCTCGTCTTTCCGTTACAAATCGGACATTTTATCCAATATTTTTCAAGCATAATATTTCTCCTTTTGCGCAAAAAAATACAGGTCAATTCTCAACATGAGCATTGACCTGCATTTATACATATAACACTACAACAAAATTAAGGCATAGTTTTTATACTATGTCTATACATCGTTAGTTTTGTTGTATAGCATACGCAAAATAAGCATGACAAAAAAGCCCATATTGAAAATGGGAAAAATCTTTTTTAATTTCAATGCTTATCGAATACGCATGCTATGTAACATAAACATTTCCCCCCTTTTAATAATACTATACAAAAAAAGCGGCTAGTTGTCAACATATACATATGAATTATTTTAGTCAACTGATAGAACAGTGTAGACATATCCAAGAGGAAAGGTGAACAGTAAAATGTAATAGGGTGAATAATTATGGCAAAAAGACCAGTACCGAAATACGACTTCAAGGCTTTTGGGGCAGCGATAAAGGCGGCGCGGACAGGGCGCAAGGAGAGCCGCAAGAAAGTAAGCGACGAAATGTTTATCTCGCCGCGTTACCTTGCGAACATTGAGAACAAGGGGCAGCACCCAAGTTTACAGATTTTCTTTGAGCTTATGCTCCGCTACAATATATCCGTAGACCAGTTCCTTTTGGAAACGCCGCCGGAGAAGAACACGCAGCGGCGGCAGCTCGACGCGCTTCTTGACGGTATGAGCGATACAGGCATACGGATTGTGACCGCAACGGCAAAAGAGATTTCCGAAGTCGAAAAAGAGGGCGAATAGGAATGTCCGGCTTAAAACTGAACAGGATTTAGAAAGCGTTGCAATCTTTTTTGAATTGCAGCGTTTTTCTTTTGCGGAAGTTTGGCAAAATAGCTTTTTCTCCGTAGTAAGGGATAAGGGCATAAGGGATAAAAACATTCGTAGCAAGCATAGGAAGCGGGTACCCACTTCCGTATTTTCGCCCTCCCGCGCTGCGGCGCGTCGGTTGAAAATGGCTTGTTGGGAAGTGTCCCAAACCCTCGGAACGGAAAGGAAAGGAGCGAAGCAATGGACGGACGGAAAAGGACGGTGCAAATCAAATTCAGAGTGACGGAAGCGGAACGGGATTTAATACTGGAAAAAATGAAGCTCGTACCCACCCGGAACATGGCGGCGTATCTGCGGAAGATTGCCATTGACGGGTATATCATTCAGATAGACCACGCCGATATAAAGGCAATGACCGCAGAGATACAGAAAATCGGTGTCAACGTCAACCAGATAGCCCGCCGCGTGAACGCGACGGGGAACGCATACCAAGAGGACATAGAGGAAATAAAGGGGGTGCTTGCGGAGATATGGCGGTTACAAAGATTAAGCCTGTTAAAAGCACCCTAAGCAAAGCCCTTGACTATATCGAAAACCCGGACAAGACGGACGGGAAAATGCTCATATCCTCTTTCGGCTGCTCCTATGAAACGGCAGACATTGAGTTCGGCTATACCCTCTCGCAAGCACTGGATAAGGGCAGCAATTTAGCCTTTCACTTGATACAGTCCTTTGCGCCGGGGGAAGTGGACTATGAGAAAGCCCACGAAATCGGGAAGCAGCTTGCCGACGCGGTGACAAAGGGGCAGCATGAATATGTTGTGACGACGCACATTGACAAGGGGCATATCCATAACCACGTCATTTTTTGCGCGGTGAATTTTGTAGACCATCACAAATACAATTCCAACAAAAGGAGCTATTACGGCATACGGAACATGAGCGACAAGCTGTGCCGGGAAAATGGCTTGTCCGTCGTCGTCCCCGGCAAGGGCAGCAAGGGAAAGAGCTATGCGGAGTACCAGGCAGAAAAGACGGGTACAAGTTGGAAAGGCAAGCTAAAGATTGCCGTTGACGCGCTTATCCCCCAAGTTTCCAGTTTTGAGGAATTGCTAACGCGGTTACAGGCGGCGGGCTATGAGATAAAGCCGGGGAAATATGTTTCATGCCGCGCCCCCGGACAGGAACGCTTCACCCGCCTAAAAACCCTCGGCGCAGACTATACAGAGGAAGCCATAAGGGAACGGATAGCGGGCAGACGGGCAAAGGCGGCGAAAGCCCCCAGAGAGCAGCGCGACGTTTCGCTGCTTATCGACATTGAGAACAGTATCAATGCGGCGCAGAGTAAGGGCTATGAACAGTGGGCGAAAATCCACAATCTGAAACAGGCAGCTAAAACCATGAATTTCTTGACGGAACACAAGATTGAACAGTACGCGGATTTAGTCAGCCGGATTGAGGAAATGTCAGCGGAAAGCGGACAGGCGGCAGACGCATTGAAGAACGCGGAAAAGCGGCTTGCGGACATGGCGGTGCTTATCAAGAATGTTTCCACCTACCAAAAGACAAAGCCCGTCTATGACGCATACCGCAAGGCAAGGAACAGGGAGAAGTACCGCGCCGGACAGGAACAGGCGATTATCCTACATGAAGCCGCCGCAAGGTCGCTGAAAGCGGCGGGCATTGCAAAGCTCCCGAACCTCGCCGCGCTGCAATCGGAATATGAAGCCCTCCAAGCGCAGAAAGAAGCCCTTTACGCCGACTATGGGAAGCTGAAAAAGAAAGTCCGGGAATATGATATTATCAAGCAGAACATTGACAGCATTTTACAGGCAGACAGGCAGCCGGAACGTGAAAAGGGAACAGAGCGCGGATAAGGATAGCAAAATCCCCGCCGCTGTGCTATGATAAGGCTATCAAATACAGACAGGAGCGTTGAAGCATGGAAAACCAGAAAATGCCGGAATATGAAACCATACGCGCCGCCGTTGCCGGGGAAAAATGGGCGGTGGAGAAAGTCGTGGAGTGCTACAAGGACGAAATCGACAGGCTATCGACGGTAGCGGTCAGACAGCCGGACGGAAGCACGAAACAGGAAATCAACGAAGATATGCGCCAGTCTATCACAAAGAAGCTGATAGAAGCCCTCCCGCAGTTCCCACTTGAAGAAATGGAAAAGGGAAATGTCAGATAGGCAAAAAAAGAACAGGACGCGGAAGCCGGTATATGACTTCCGCGCCCTGTCTTTTTATGGGTGCTGTTTTCGTGAATGTTACGCAGTAGAACGCCATTTTCGGGGATAAAGGTATAAAGTATCGCCTATCCGATTTTCACGCCCGGAAAGCCCTGTAAATCAAGGGATTTTCCGCGCCTACTGCGTAACAGGGGTGCGTCTTTTCCTCATGCGCTCGGCGGCTTGTCTGCGGGTGATACGCTTCCGGCAGACGGGGCAGTATTTGACACTGTTAGAGGTTGACGCAAAGAACGCGCCGCACTCGGTACATTTCTTCTTATCCCCTGTCTGGTAAAGCTCCGCATAGAGCAGCCTGTCGGCGGGAAGCACCGCAACCCGGAACCACTTGCAGAGAAGCGAATAGGAAATGAGCTGCGGACATACGCATTCGTCTCCGTCGTCCAGTAAGATACAGTTCCCGTTATCATAGTTGCAGCACGTCCGGCGCACAAGGGCGTTGACTTTCCGGCTCTGGGGCGGCGTCAGCCGCTTAACCCCGTTCATACTTCATCAGCGGCGTAAATGGGAAGCTCTGCAAATTCCGCTTCGGTCAAAGCGTCCACTTTGGAAAGGGTGCGCTTTGCAAGCTCCCGCATATCCGCGTCCATGTAGGGCAGCGCGGCGTTGACATTCTCAATCAAAGCCCGCTTGCCGCCCTCGTTGTAAATGCTCAAAAGGTTTGTTTCTTCAACAGTCAGTCTAATCATGCTCATACCTCCATATCGTGATTTTTTGTTTTTGCCGCCGCCTTTTTCGGGGCGGTCTTTGCCTTGTCTGCTTTAAGCTGCGCCCGGATAGAGGGGCGGGGCTTCCTTATCTCCCTGTCCCGGTTCTCCCCCTTGTCAATCAGCGCATACGTCCCATGTCTGCCCTCGATTTTGGAAAAGGAAAGAGTCTTATAGGGCAGCATGGAGAAAAGGCGGTCAGTGTCCTTTGTGGCTGCAAGCCGCATGAACGCCGGGGAAAGCTCTGCCATGAAATGGGTCTTGTTCGGGCTATTCGGCTCATAGTGCCGCTTCATTTCCCGCACAATGCGCCGCGCTTCCGTTTCAATCAGCCCGTCCCGCAAGGCTGTGATATGCGCCTTGAAGTCCCCCGGTGGAAGCTGCTCCCGGCTGCGCCGTTCTTCCTGTAAGAGTGATTGCAGCGCGTCCGGGTCGTCGGGTAGGGCTTCAAAGCGTTCAAACTTCCCAAGCTGCGGGTCTGGGTTGCCGTTGAAGAACCGTCCGGCGGGTATCTCCCTTTCCCCTCGCTCATAAATCAGCTTCACCGTATCGGCGGGCAGTTCCTTTTCCTTGACGCGCTCATAATGTTTAGCGTAGTCCAGTTCGTACAGATTGCCCTTAATTTTCCCGCGCTCCTTTCCCGTCAGCTCGATTGCATAGGCAAGGACGCGGTCGCTTGTCTGCTCCATGTAGAAACGCCATGTGTTGTGGGGCGCGGTGTCTTTGAGGAAAACGTCGCGCTCCCGGAAACAGTGCGTCCCGGACGGGCGGCAGAACCACAAAAGGGTCTTGTCCTCCCTGTTGGGGCTTGCCGCCGCCTTTGCGATAATCTCTTTGTCAATGTCTAAGTCGCTCTGGTAAAAGCCTGTGTTCTGCTTCATAATCGCTTCAAGGGAAGCGAACAAATCCACGTTTTCAAATTTACTCTGTTCCGGCATGGGTCAGCTCCTTTCCAAGTCCTGTGACTTCTGCTTTGCGTTTTTCTTCTGCGCCTTTTCCTTGTCGGCTCTAAGCTGCGCCCGGATAGAGGGCTTCTTTTCCGGCTTCGCCCCTTTGCCGCGCTCCTTGTCGGCTTTGACAGCGTTAGCCAGGTCAACAAGGGAAATCTGCTCGCCCGCCTTTACCTTTGCTTCCAGTTCGTCAACGGTGGGGGTGTTGTTGATGATACCGTCAATCATGTTCCCGTTCTGCTCTGTGGTCTGCTCGGCGGTTTTCAAGGGATTGTCCCGCTGCGCCTGTTCTGCGGCAACGGCAAACGCCCGCGTCCCATTCCCCATAATCAGATACTTTCCGTCGTCCGACTGGTGGTGAAAGCCATATCCGGCGGCTTCTATCTGCTCCCGGCTCATGGCGGTTACATGGAAAGTCCCTCTCGGTGTTTTGACAGTTTCGCCCGTTTCCAAGTCGTCCGGGGTAAGCTGCTTTTGCTCCTGTAAAAACTCCGGCACTTCCCGGAAACCTACACTGTCAACGAAATGCGCCGCGTCCTGTCCGTCCTGATGAAGCACTACCACGTCCGAAACGGAAAGGCTGTGTCCCTTAAAATCTTTGGGGTGGTCGATATTGAAACGGGTGTAAATATCTTCAAGGGAAGTTTCCGGCGCAAGGGGCGCGGAATAGACAAGCTCATAGTTCGCCCTGTCAACCACATTTCCCGCCGCCTGCAGGCGGTCGTAAGGCTCAAAGCGGAAATCCCTTGTTTCGTCCCCGCCTTTTATCTGGTAAATGGAAAAGGTGTCTTTGTCCTGTCCGGCGGTCTGCGCCGTTTCCTGTGCCTTTGCGTAAAGCTGTTTCACGTCGCCCTCGGTCAGCTCGCCGCTTTTGAGCTGCCCCATAAGCTCGCGGCATTTCTCCGGCGTTCCCGTATAAAGCACGTCGCCCATTTTCGCCCGCCCGTTCTCCTGTGTCACATAGGCTTGCAAGAGGTGGCTGTTTTCCCGGCTGTCGCTGTAAGGGTTCCGGCGCACTCTGTAAATCGTTTCCGGGGTAAAGGCTTCTTTCGGGGCTGCGCCCGCCTTTTCCTGTGCGCCGGATTTTCCCGGTGCGGCTGCTTCCGGCTTCTCTTTCCCGGCTGTATCTGCCTTTGCCGGGGCTTCCGGCTGCGGCTGTTCTTTCGGGGCTGCCTTTTCCTCTCTGGTGGGCTGCTCCTGTCCGGCGGTCTGCTCCTTGTCCTGTGCCTTTTGCAGCTCCGCAAGATTTTCGTCTATTGAATTGATAATCTCGGCGGCTGCGCTGCGTATCGTTTCAAGGGAGCTTTTCAGCTCGGACAGCTCCCGCCCGCTGCTCCACCCGGCGACATAGCCGAAAGAGTAGTCCGACGTGTCAAGCCCGTAATGTTGGCAGACAGTATAGGCGACGCTTTCCGCTTCGACTTCGCGGGTGCGGCGGTCAACGCGGGGTTGCTCGTCCTTTGGCGCGTTGAGGTCAATGTCGTGCAGCTTCGCATGGGCGATTTCGTGAATGGCGGTCTTTAAGGTCTGTAATTCGCTCATGCCCTCGTTGATAGCAATGCGCTTGTCCTCCAAGTGGTAGTAGCCATGAGAGCCGCCCTCGATATTCTCAAAGGCGATAGGAACGGGGGAAGTCTTTTCAAGGGCTGCGAAAAAATCCTTGTAGCGGTCAACGTCGCCTGTCAGCTCGTCAACGGCAATGTCCGGCAGCTCCTTTCCCTCGGTCTGGGAAACGTCAAAGACTGATACCACCTTGTAGGCGGGTATGGTGACTTCCTTTTCCTCGGTGACGGGCTTCCCGTCCTTGCCGATTATGGGCTTCTGTGTGTGCGGGTCGATTTTCTGCATTTCCTGTTTGATTTTATAGGGCGACGGGGCAATGATTTTAATTCCCTTTTGCCCTTTCATCACGTTTCGCTCAAAGTTGTTCTTCCAAGCGGAAAAGCCCGCCACAAGGGAAGCGTCCGGCTTCTGCATGGCGATAAGGACGGTGTTTCGGAAGCTGTAATTATGGAATTTTGACATGACTTTCAGATATTCCTTGTAACGTTCGCTGTCAAAGAGTTCCGCAATACCCTGTTCCAGACGGTCGGTAATCTCTTTTAATTTCTCGGCGGGCTTCTCGCTCGTCAGCACGATAGGGATAACCGGGCGCGGCTCCTGTGGCTGCTCTGCGGTCTGTGCGGTTCTCTGTCCCGGCGCGGCTGCGTCAAAATCTGCTTTTTCCGGGTCGGGGCGTGACCGCTGCGGGGGCTGCGGCGTTACCCGGTATTCCTGTGGCACGTCGCGCCCGTCGTACCATTCTGTAAAGGTGTTGCGGTTGTTGTAGATATAGCCCTTTTCGGTAAACATACCGTCGTCGTTAATGGAAGCGTCCCGCCCGTATTCCTCATACATGAAATACTTTTTCGCTTCTTCGGGAAGCTCCGGTTCTTCCAGTTCGTCAACCAGATAACGCCCGTATTCTTCTTCACTGTGGACGGACGGATAAAGCCAGTAGCAGTCAAGGTTCTGTGCAAGGTTGATGATGTCCTGTAAGCTGTCGGCATGGTCGCCGTATTCAATGGCTGCAATGAATTTCTCCCGGTCGTCATCAAACTGCATTTCCAAGAGCTTCCCTAAATAGTTCAGCTCGTCGGGGTGGGAATACTCGCTTAAATGTTCCGTCAAGCCGGGGATAGGGGATTGAAATTCTGTGAAATGCCATTCCTCGTAATGCTTGAAGTCAATCCCGATACGGTCAAAGACTTCTTTCAGATGTTCGGCAGTCGTGGGGAACGTCACCCATTCGCCCGCGGGTCTGCCCTCGGTGTACTTCCCAAGATTGGAAAGATAGCCGCTTAAAATCGGTTCTGCCATTTGTCTGCTCCTTTCTTCGTTCATCATGCGGTGCATAAGCTCGTAATCTTCGTAGCTCTGTCTACCGTCAAATACATAGGGGTCAAAATCCTCTCCGTCCCGGTAGGGCTTTTCGGAAAAGGGAAGCCCCGCTTCATGGGCGGTTGCCCTCGCTTCCTCGATAACCTCCGGGGGAAGCCTGTCGTCATGCGCCCCGATAAAACCGTCAATGTCGTTCATGCTGTTTTCGTAGTGGTAGCGCACTCCGGCGGTCAGCTCGTCAAGGCTCATGTCCTCGCCTAAATGCCCGCAGTAATAGCCGTTTAGGATAACGGCGGCGGGGTCGGTGCTTTTGATTTCCTCTAACCGGCTCCTGTCCTCCGGGTAGAGCGTACCGTCCATATCAAGATGAAAATATTCCGCGTTCCATGAACGCCCCTGTTTCCAGAACGCTACCCACGCGATACCGTCCCTAAGCTCGTCTTGATAGTCCTTTACGGTGTCCCGTAAACTTGCCATAAATGAAAACCTCCTTTCTCTGCGTCAGCGTCATAAGCTGTATTTTTTGGCTGCATAGCCTACTACGGTACACCCGCATTTCTGCCAAAGATTTATGAAAATTTTCAGAGGGTGAAGCCCTCCGCAAAAAGAGGGTTTGGGAAACTTCCCAACAAGCAAAATCCCCGTCCGGCGCGTCAGCGACAGGACAGGGATTTACGGAAGTGGGTACCCGCTTCCTATGCTTGCTATTCAAGTTTTTAGTTCTTCTGCACTTCGATACGGTAGTTGACGTATTTCCCGCCAGTGTCAGCCAGAACGATAGTTCCGTCATAGGTCTTGCCTGTTTTCGGGGAATAGAGCTTCTTCACATTCACTTTGCCGGATTTAAGGAGCGCGGCGGCAATCTTCGCGGAAAAAGCGGTCTTGCGTTCCTCGAAAAAGCGGTCATTCTTCCACATGACAAAGGCACATTCTTTGTTGCTGCAATAATAGTTTTTCTTCCCCTCATGGACGGGGGAACCGCAACGGGGGCATTTGCCGACAGAGGGCTTTTCCTCCCGGAACAAATCCTTTTTCCCGTCCAGTGCTGCGGCGTGTGTCTGCACAAGCTCCCGCGCCATAGCTTCAATGCCGGACAGAAATTCGCCGGGGTCTGCGGCTCCCTTTGCTATCTGCGTCAGATTGTTTTCCCATTCTGCGGTAAGCTGCGGGGAAGTGAGCATATCCGGCAAGACTGATATAAGGGCGGCTCCGTTCTGCGTGGGGATAAGCTGCTTGCCCTTGCGCTCCGCAAAGCCGCCCTTTACCAGTTTTTCAATGACGGCGGCGCGGGTGGCGGGAGTGCCAAGCCCCCGGCGTTCCGCGTCCGGGTCGGTGTCCCCGTTCCCGGCTCGCTCCATAGCAGAGAGAAGCGACGCTTCACTGTGGGGCTTCGGCGGCGTTGTGGTATGCTCCGTTACCTTTGCGGCGGGGTTTTCAAAGCCCTGTCCCTCGGAAAGCTCCGGCAGCGTCATGCCCTCATTTTCTCCGTCCTCCGGGTCGGGTTTATCTTTCAGCGTCGCCCGGTATCTGCGTTCAAGCTCTTTCCAACCCTCCGCAAGTACGGTCTTTCCCCTTGCGGTGAAGTCTGTCCCGGCGCATGAGAAAACCGCCGTAACCGCTTCATAAATATGCGGCTCGGCGGTGGCAAAAAGCAGACGCGCCCCCGCAAGGGTAAGGATATTCTTCTCGCTTTCCGGCAGCGCGTCCGGGTCAGCCTTTGCAAGCTCCATAGTGGGAATGATTGCATGGTGGTCTGATACCTTTTTACTGTCTGA
>OLQS01001971.1_pt1 | contig 10960 bp, 9 predicted proteins | sample 1672291 | NCBI WGS metagenome assembly OLQS01 (sample SAMEA3136668, study PRJEB25190) | human gut metagenome | biome: human gut; feature: human-associated habitat; material: faeces | place: Austria | collected 2013
GAGGCAGACTGTTGTAAAAGCGCTCTGTCTGCATATTGCACACGACTGCAACCTTGCCTGTCGTTACTGCTTTGCGGAAGAAGGAGAGTATCATGGCCGCCGTGCTTTAATGAGCTATGAAGTTGGTAAGAAAGCACTGGATTTCCTGGTAGCTAATTCCGGAAACAGAGAGCATCTGGAAGTGGATTTCTTCGGAGGAGAGCCTCTGATGAACTGGCAGGTTGTCAAAGACCTGGTGGCATACGGACGTGAGCAGGGATGAATTACGGAGATATGATTGAAATCCTTGACGGTAATGATGCACCAGAATATTCTGGATATGTTTTCAAAGGATGGCAGCTTGGTAAGGACAAATTGGTCAATCGTGTACCGGTTGGTTACGCGGCAGATTCCGATCATCAGGTTCATCTGCTCGCAATCTGGGAAGAAGATGGCTCCACTCCTGCAGAAACAGTCACTTATGTTGTAAACAAGCACTACTTTGATACAGACACAGAGAAATCTGTATACGATGAATCTGTTGATGTTAATCAGACAGCAGAGGAAGGCGCTTTGATTTCTTCTAAAGTTGCCGGTCTTATGACAACTCAGAATTATTATTATACAGATTACCTGTATGACCATGCGACAGTTACTGTTGAGAGTACAACAACAGAGTATACAGAGGCTTCTGTGTTCCAGCCAGGCAGGAACATCATTGATCTTTACTATTACCGTGATTCCTGGAATAAAAATGACAGCAGTGAAACAGGTGGAGATGGAATTCCGGATAACAAGCAGGTTCTTGTTAAGTTTGGCAATAAAGACGGAAATGGTACTGTAACTGACGGCGAAAATGCAGACAACAATGGCACCGTTCAGGTTTATACCCTTGACGAAGGTCAGAAAAACGTAACTCCATCACTGGAAGGCGTGAAAGTCGAAGCAGCAGAAGGCCATGAATTTACAAAATGGACCAAAGGTAATAATTCTGCATCTGTAAAGCCGGATATTGCGTGGATGGTCAAAGGCGGAGATGAGATTGATTTCTGGGCATGGTTTGACGCCAAGGAGCCGGAGAGTCCGGAGCTTCCGACGGATGATGAGTTAAAAGCACTTATTGATATTGCGCTTATTCATACCGGAAGCAATGCAGATCATAATAACAAAAGTTATCCGTTGCTCCCTGACAGTTACACAGTAGCAAGCGCAAGTGACGCAAGAGCAATCGTCACAGTGAACGCTGATGCTTATGTGGAAGCATATAACGATGAATATGGAACACATACGCTGGTGGTAAGACCGTCTGCAACACTGACCTTCAAGTACGGTGGAAGCGCATGGGAACTTGCGGACGGTACGGTACCGGTTACATTTACAGTGAAGTGTACCGAAAACAAGCCGAAGAAACCGGATCTTCCGAAATACGATGATCTGAAGAAGCTGTTTGGAGAAACGATCAACGTAACCTGTGAAACAGATGAGCAGCACGCTCCGCAGTCCTTCGGTCTCATGGCTGGAACTTACAGCGTCACAAGAGATAAGGAAGACGATAACGAGGCAGTTGTTACTGTATTTGCAAAAGATTACATCAAGGCATATGGAGATGGAAAACATACAAATGCAGGAGACGATGCAGCAACAGTCAAGCTCATCTACGATGAGGACGGCAAGTGGTATTCTGAAAATCAGGATATCGTGATCAACTTCAAAGCAAAATGTGAGAAAACACCGGAGACACCTGAGAAGCAGTATACCGAAATCAAGTTCGTTGTTGTAAACGGAACATTTACAGAGAACGGTCAGACGGAACTCACAAAGACCTTTGAGGTTGGAACGAAGCTCACACTTGCGGATATTCCTGCATCCAAGGGAAAGAGCAGCAGCTACAGCGATCAGACCTGGGATAAATTCCCGGTTGGATATGTTGTAGAAAAAGATGGAACGACCTTCACGATCACTTACAAGTGGAGATCAAGCGGCAGTGACAGTGATGACAGCGATTATGACTATGGCACCTCCACAAGAGGCAAAGCCACAAACGCAGCCGGTAAGTCTGGACGCTGGATCTTAGAGGGCGGCGAGTTCACGGAGGACAACGGAAGACTTCCGTCCAACGAGTACTTAAAGATCGGTGATACGATCTACGGTTTCTACACCTACGGATTTGCCATCGACTTTGACCGTCCGGAATACTACACAGATGCGGCAATTCAGGCAAAGGGCGGCTACCGCGACGCGACAGGAACCTGGAGATTAAACGGCTGGTGGTTCTGCTATGATGACGGTACATTCCCGCATGATGAGTGGGTATACCTCACATGGAACGGCCGCTCCGACTGGTACTACTTTGACGTAGACGGCTGGATGGAAGATGGCTGGTTATACCGGAACAACAACTGGTATTATCTCCATACTCAGTACGACAACACAAGAGGACATATGTACACCGGCTGGCATGAGATCGACGGCAAGTGGTATTACTTCAACACAGCATCCGACAAGGGAACACTTGGCGCAATGCTTGCGAACACCACAACACCGGACGGATATCAGGTAGATGCAAACGGAGCATGGATCCGGTAATTCCGGCAGGAAACCTTCATGGCTCACCGGGCGCGGGATCCTCATAGCAGTCATATTTCTCCTGGGACTGGGAATTTTCCTGTACCCGCATATCTGTGACTGGTACTATCAGTATCAGTTTAACAAGGCGATTGCGGCGTATGACCGGTTTCAGGGGATCGACTGCGAAGGAATGATCCAGGCGGCCAGAGAGTACAATGAAAGACTTGCAAAGAAAGAGGAACAGTTTCTGGTTCCCGCAGAGGAACGGGAGGAGCTTGATCACCTTCTGGATCCATGGGGAACAGGGATGATGGGATATGTGGACATTCCGAAGATCGGGGTCCACATTCCCATTTACCACGGAACGGAAGAGCGGGCGCTTCAGTCGGGCGCCGGTTTCTGGTATGGGACAAGCCTGCCGGTGGGCGGTGAAAATACCCATTGTGTGCTGGCCGCCCATAACGGTCTTGTGAAGGCGAAACTGTTCACCGACCTGGACAAACTGGAAGTGGGAGATCGGTTCACTCTGGATGTCTTAAACGAGACATTCACGTATGAGGTGGATCAGATCCTCGTAACACTCCCGGAAGAGACGGAAGAACTTTATATCCAGAACGGAAAAGACCTTGTGACGCTTTATACCTGTACTCCGTACGGGGTTAAATACCCACAGGCTCCTTGTCCGCGGACACCGGGTAACAGAACCGGAAGAATGATGGAAAAAATGGGGCTGTCGCACTAGCAAATATTTTTTGCTGGGCGGCAGCCCCTTTTGCGGTTATACATCTGGAAGAAACGACCGGCGGCAGATTTCGCAGATCAAATATTATTTTTTATAAAAACAGTTTCCGCCAACAATTTTATAGGAAGAATAACTGCCGGTTGAGGCGCGTTTGGCGGCTTTGAAGAAGAGGTAGTCGCCGATATTGTTGGAGCCGGCCAGAGCATCTTTGGTGGCCTTTATGCAGGACTTGGACGGGCCTTTGGCAAGGTATTTGTCCAGAAGACCGGAGGTTGCACCGGGGAACTGGCCGTCGGCGTAGATCACGTCGGAGATCGTTTTGCCCCACTTTTGGGATTTTACACGGTTTACGATGCAGCTTGCCACGGCGAGCTGGTCCTCATAGCGGTCATCGCCAGTCTCCATCGCGACGCAGGCTGCCATCAGGTAGATCTCGTCCTCAGTGGCGGAGATCACATAGGACGGTGCCGAGGAGGTTCCGTTTCCGGATGCGCTCAGCGCCGCGGATTCTTCCTTTGCGTCGACAGCGGCAGCAGGAACCGGGCCGATGGAGGCATATTGACTGGAAATATAGCCGTTTGTGTCGGCGGAGAGCTGAACCTTTGCCCAGCCGTCAGATTCACTTAAGACAGGGAAGGAATCGCCTTCAGCCGCCTGTTTTAAGATTGCGGAATCTGTGGACGGGGTCTCGCGGACATTTAAGGTCGTTGCGGCGATCTTTGCGGATAAGAGACCGAGCTCTTTTGCTAACGGCTCGATATCTGCTCCAAAGAGCAGATACTTGTCGCTCATCCAACCTTCAATTTTTCCGGAACGGACCTTCGTCCAGCCATCTTTCTTCTCTAATACGGTTCCGCCCGCTCCACGGTAGCACTTTCCGACGATCTCTCCGTCCGTGGACGGTTTCGTCCGCATATTTAACGGTTCACTTGTCACATTTGCCACGGCAAGATTGTCATAGGCGGATGCGGCGAGAGATGGAAGAGCCGGGAATGCGGTGGAAAGGAACAGGACAGATGCGGCGGCAGCCGCTTTTAAAAGAAGCTTCTTTGAAAAGTCAGGAATCAGATTCTGTAATTTTCTCATGCAAAATTTCCTCATATCGGTTGAATATCCCGCTTGTATTACGGGAATTGTTTCAAATATTACAAAATTATTACGAATAAATTATAGCAAAAATGGAGAAATTTGTCAAATCAGCATTCCCATTGATATTTCCTAAGGTCCACATGCATCGCGTCCTTCAGCTCCACGTCTTCCTGCAGTAGCAGAAATGCCTGTTCCGGCCAGCCGGGGACGAGGCGGCCGGCGTGGTTTACGACGCGGTGGCAGGGAAAATCTCCGTAGTTTGAGGCGTGGGAGAGGACCCGGGCCACGAGGCGGGAGTTTTTGTCCCTGCCGATGAGACGGGCGATCTGACCGTAGGTGGCGACGGTGCCCTCGGGAATCTCCGCGACTACGGACAGGACTTCGTATGCGAAATCTTCAGTGAAACGGGCGGATGCTGCCATATCACTGCGTCTCCTTCTGCTCTTCCCACATTTTCACCGGCATGCCGTTGACTTCCACGTTGTCCTCGACCGCTATCACAAGGCAGCGGCGGCCGCCGATGAACTTCGTTTCTACAAGATCTAACCGATCCGGATTGACCTTGATGTCTACGTCCGGTGTCTTCACGGCAAACTTTCCGGTTCCTGTGATGGCCGGGACAAGGATCGCGGTATTTTCTCCGGCAGCTTCCTCGTAGACTTTATCAAAGTGCTCCAGACGTTCCGGCTCCACACCACTCTTTTCGAGAAGATCTTTTACTTCCGGCTTTGTGAGAGTCAGCGGAACTTCGTCTTCCTTATGCTCCTCCGCAAGCTCCGTAAGGTTTTCGTGGATCTGGCGGACAGTCTCATAGTTGCATTCCTCTCCCAGCGTATCGGTCAGGATCTCCTGAAACGCTTCTTTCTGGGACTTAAAGGAGATCGGCGTAGGCGCACCGAGGCAGGCATCAATAAATTCAGAGTGGAGCTCCTCCGGGTTTTTTGAGAAATACAGGACGCTGTGAATATCGCTGCTGCGGTCATTAAATGCAGGGAACAGGAATCCGGTCATCGGGGTCTGTACCCACCAGTCCCGCGGGCGCTCCTCAATTGCATTGGTCGTTTCATTATAAGAAAGACCGGGCTCGGAGAGCTTTACCGGGCAGATGCAGCAGAGGATATGGTTGTAGACCTCCTCGGATGCGTCGAACATTTCCTCATTGTCGGACGCTTTCCCCGGAACATCGTAGGCGCTGTGGATCAGGATAATATAGTAGTTTTCCCCGTACTCATAATTTTCGATCACCTTATTATAGAAGCTATCCACAGTCTCATCGTCAGCGAGCTTTTCATCACGGAGTTTCATGAGAAGCTCATGGGCACTGTCCGGACCTTCGTCGTGGATCGAGTATTCCAGATTGTGGAGATTCTTTCCGATTCCCCCGGAGAGAGCTTTCTTGAAGATCTCGTAGTATTTAAAGATCTCCTCCTCGGACAAGGCGAAGAACGCCTCCTTTAAGGTCGTTTTGATCTGCTTTTCGGCATCAACGTAGCATCCGCAGATGCGGGTGATGGCGTTGTTGTCCTTCTTAAATTGTTTCTTTATTTCTGAAATTTCACGTTTATTCATAATATGTATCCTTTTCAAACAAATTCCAGTCATAAAGGATCTTACGTTTCGCTGTAAATGCAATGGAAGATGAAAGTATGGCTGGAGAAAAAATCATTGATGATCGATAAATCCTGATTGACAGCGATGTGCATCTGTTGTGCCGCGCACAGGAGAATGAAAGGCAGCTGGCAAATAAATAGCTGTGAAGACATCTACTTATTTAATAGCTTCTCCGCATAATACATTGCAGCCACATGAACCGCCTGTACAAGTCCGCCGTTTGTCATCAGCTTTTTCGTTTCCTCGGCGGACATCACGACGATCTCCAGATCCTCGGTGGCATCGAGATGCTGTCCGCTGACCCTCTTACAGTCTGTGATCAGATAACAGTGGGCGAAATTGCTGATACACGCCGCGTTTGGCGCGACCTTGCAGAGAAATACCGGCTCGCTTCCGGCATAGCCGGTCTCCTCGAAGAGTTCCCTCGCAGCCCCGGCTGCGGGATCCGCATCTGTCGGCTCCATGCATCCGGCAGGAAGCTCCAAAAGGATCTGTCGCGTTCCATGGCGGTACTGGCGCACGAAGATAAAGTCCCCGTCAACGGTGACAGCGACCACGACAACAAAGTCCGGCACATCATTTACATAAAATGGAGAGATCTTCGTGCCGTCCGGCAGCGCACAGTCGTCGGCGTGAAGATCGATCCAGCGGTCCTTTATGATCGTTTTGGATCCGTTGCAGATCCACGGTTTAATCGACATAACCTTTTCCTCCTAAATCAGGACAAATATAACCTAAAATCCAGTCAGCCTCATTATAATGCGATTAAGCTCTCATCATCCGGTACATAAATATTTCCACTGTAATAGCGCTTTCCCTCGCTCTTGTAAAGCCGTTCACGTCCGGCTACATTGCTGTCCTCCGTGTGCCAGAGAACGAGATTCGGGATTCCGAGGGATTCTGCCAGCTCGCAGGCATCCTTCACGGTGCTGTGGTGCTTTTCATACGGCTTCCAGATATCCCGCTCCGCATAGAGACAGAACGCCTCGTGGAGGAGCCAGTCGCTGCCGCGGACATACTTCTCACAGACCGGATTGTACGGTTCATCTCCGGCGCATGTGAGCTTTCTTCCGTTATTCAATGTCAGCGTGAATCCAAACTGCTTTAACTTCGTGGAATGGATATCAAAGAATGTCACATCATAGCTCAAAATATGGCGTGTTTCGCCGTCCTTCACTTCTTCCAGATGGATCCTGTTGCCGATCATGTTGTAAAACTTATCCTGGATCGTCAGCCGGCAGAGGGTCCGGATCGTTTCAATAAGCTCTGCATGGCAGTAAATATAGGCATCTCCGTCATACTGATCCTTTTTCATCTTTGTGGCGATCATGCGGACCATCCAGACGATGCCTAAGACATGGTCCGTGTGGGCGTGGGTCACAAAAATGTGATGGATGTGTTCAACGGGAACCTGCATGTTATCCAGAATCTTTAAGATCCCGTTTCCACCGCCGGCATCTACCATGAAATATTCATCTCCGTCTCTTAATGCGAAACATGTATTATAAAGATTGGTGACCGTTGCGTTTCCGGTCCCAAAAACATAGAGAAGTTCGCTGTTCATAAGAAAAATCTCCCTCCTGAAGTGTACTTTGACTGCACAGGATCTGCGCCGTTACTGTACATGGGTAGGAATTTTCTGAACTGAAAATTCCGTACAATACAGTAACTCTGCATCCGGGGCCCTGTGGCATGGATTCTTTGGTTGAGTTTTGAATATGAATATGTTACTATAAAATAAATGGAAAAGCAATTCCCAGGCGGTTAAATTTTTAACCGGCAAGGTGGAAGAATCCCGCAAAAATCCGGCAAAATGCAGGAAATGCGAAGCATCGGAAAAATCTGCTGCAGTTCGCACAGAGGCTGAACTGCAACGGAAAAACGGGACCGGGAACGGCAGGAAAAAATTTATACGCGCCTGGAAAAAAGCAGGGAGGAAAATAACGATAATGAGAGATTTGGACTACCTGAAGCTGCTTGCGAAAGAGTATCCGACAGTGAAAGCGGCATCCAGTGAGATCATCAACCTGATGGCGATCCGGGGACTTCCGAAAGGAACCGAGTATTTCTTCAGTGACCTGCACGGCGAATACGAAGCATTTATCCATCTGCTTCGCAGCGCCTCCGGTATTATCCGTGAAAAAATATCGGAGACCTTCGGCTACGTGATTTCGGACGACGAGGAGATTGCTCTGGCGAACCTGATCTACTATCCGGAACGGAATATCCGCCGGATCCAGAAAGAGGGAAAATATACAGAAGACTGGCAGAGAATCACGATCTACCGTCTGGTGCGCATCTGTAAAGAGGTTTCCTCGAAATTTACAAGATCGAAAGTGCGTAAAAAAATGCCTCCGGCATTCGCGTATATCATCGATGAGCTTCTGCATGTGGACTACAACGATGATAATAAGAAGGTGTACTACGATGAGATCATCCACTCCATCATCGATATCGGTATGGGAGATGAATTTATCAAGGCACTGTGCAACCTGATCCAGAACCTGACTGTGGACAGTCTGCACATTATCGGCGATATCTTTGATCGTGGACCGCGTGCGGATATCATCATGGACGAGCTGATGCACTTCCACGATGTGGATATCCAGTGGGGCAACCACGATATCTCCTGGATGGGCGCAGCTACCGGCAACCTTGCCTGCATCTGTACCGTTCTGAGGATCGCGATCCGCTATAATGGCTTTGATGTCCTCGAGGATGGATACGGGATCAATCTCCGCCAGTTGTCTATGTTTGCAGCGAGGGTTTATAAGGATGATCCGTGCGAGCGCTTCCTTCCGAAAATTCTCGATGAGAACATTTATGATGCCGTAGATCCGGGACTTGCAGCGAAGATGCATAAGGCGATCGCGGTGATTCAGTTCAAGCTGGAGGGACAGACGATCAAACGTCACCCGGATTACCAGATCAACGACAGGATCCATCTGGAACACATCGACTTCGCAAAGGGAACCGTAAAGATCCATGGCAAGGATTACAAGATGCTGGATATGAATTTCCCGACGATCGATCCGAAGGATCCGCTGAAGCTTACGAAGGAAGAGCAGGAGCTGATCAACAACCTTGCCCTGTCCTTCCAGCACAGCAAGACGCTTCATCGCCATATCCGCTTTATTTATTCTCACGGCGCGATGTATAAACGGTGCAATTCGAACCTTCTGTACCACGGATGTATTCCGATGAAGGAGGACGGATCCTTTGAGGAGTTGAAGCTTAAGGGAATCATTTATTCCGGAAAACGCCTTCTCGATTACATCGAGGATGCAGTGAAGATGGCATACTTCCTTCCGGATGATGATCCGACGAAGGACTGGTACCGCGATTTTATGTGGTATTTGTGGTGCGGACCGAAGTCCCCGGTATACGGAAAAGACAATATGGCAACCTTTGAGAATTATTTTGTCGCAGATAAGGCAGCGGCAAAAGAAAATATGAATCCGTATTATAAACTGAGTGAAAAAGAGGAATTCTGTAATAAGATCCTCAAGGAATTCGGCCTTCCGGTGGAAGGTTCCCACATTATCAACGGACATGTTCCGGTGAAATTAAAGGATGGCGAGAGTCCGGTCAAGGGTAACGGAAAGCTCTTCGTGATCGATGGCGGTCTTTCCAAGTCCTACCAGCCGAAGACGGGAATCGCGGGCTATACCCTGATCTTCAATTCCCATCATCTGGCGCTGGCGGAACATAAACCATTTGATCGGAACCATGAGAATACACCGAAGGTTACGATCGTAGAGAAAATGAAAAAGCGTGTGATGGTAGCGGACACGGATACCGGAAAGGAGCTTGCGGCAAAGATCGCGGACCTCAAGGAGCTCGTGGCGGCCTACCGCGGCGGCATCATTAAAGAAAAACTGGAGTAAAATGCATGAACAAGGACGAATTTTTAAGACGTCTGGAGGAAGCACTTTCGGGTGAAGTTCCGGCGTCGGTCATCCGCGATAACCTGAACTATTACGCGGATTATCTTTCCCAGGAACTGGGAAAAGGCCGTACCATGGATGAAATTATTGAGGAGATCGGTGAGCCGAATATCGTGGCCCGCACGATCATTGATTCCGCTGAGGCGGCGGGGGAGACCGGAGACGGTTATGGAAGTTTTGAGGACGCGTCCCCGCGGGACGATGACAGAAGAAGCACTTACAGCCAGGGAAGTTATCAGAACGGCTCCGCGCCGAATGTCCATTATTTCGATCTGAATAAGTGGTACTGGAAATTGGCCCTTGTTGTGATCCTGTTTCTTTTGATCTCCGTAGTGTTCAGCATTATGGGAGGTGTGTTCTATCTCCTGATCCGGTTCTCAGGACCGATCCTGATGTGCCTGATCATTTACTGGATCGTTAAGAATTTCCGGGGAAGATAGCAAAATAAATATAATAGGAAGAAATGAACGGGCAGCAGGAGCTGTGAGCTGCAGATGCAGGCACGGAAAATGGCGGACCGATTCATGAATTTAAAGACGGAAATGTCTGAAAAGCCTTGATTTTACTGAAAGAATCAACAGATTACAGGATGTTACAATTGAAATAAGTTATGTAAACAGGTGCGGCGTTCTCTTTTGGGAGCGCCGCATTTTTGCCACAAAACTGGTGATTTTCGCCTAAATTATTAAGAGCTTATGAATTCCTTTGTTTTTATTGACAAAAGAGGTCATAGGAAATATAATTTGTTTGTAACAAAACGTAACATATTTGTAACAAACCTTACAAACTATGAAAGCTTTAAAATAAGAGGATTTCAATGACAAATAAACTTTTCAGAACTTTAAAGATCACCTGTTTATGTATGGCTTTAACCGCAGCGCTTCCGATCGTTTCCTTCGCGGATGAGCAGACGGCAGTGAATGAAAATAAAAAAGTAGTAACGATCATCCACCTCGATGAAAACGGAAATCCGTTAGAAGAGGACAAGCAGACAGAGACAACGACAGAGAGTTCTGAAGAGAAT
>OLQS01001973.1_pt1 | contig 10952 bp, 10 predicted proteins | sample 1672291 | NCBI WGS metagenome assembly OLQS01 (sample SAMEA3136668, study PRJEB25190) | human gut metagenome | biome: human gut; feature: human-associated habitat; material: faeces | place: Austria | collected 2013
GAGTTCTCGTTCAACATCCTCTGTAGATGTATAAAAGGTCTTTGTGATTTCCATAGTCACCCAACAGAGATTATCCGCAAAATTCACTACATTTGTATTTGCTTATCTGTCAACCGGGCTAATCAAGTATTACAATTACTACACTATCCGATTGATAATATCTAACTTGAAACAAAGGTGTATATGAATATTGATTTTACAAACTTAACAACAGAAAATCTTTCTAATGAGCATTTATGCTGCATCATCCGCAGCAAAAAGTCTCATCCTGGTATTGAAGCAAAACGGCAATGGCTTTCCGACCGGCTGAATGAAGGCCATGTCTTTAGAAAGTTAAACGCCAAAGCTACTGTTTTTATTGAATATGCCCCTCTTGAAACAGCTTGGGTTCCCGTCATCGGCGACAACTATTATTATCTGTATTGTTTATGGGTGCTAGGTAGCCCCCGAGGAAACGGATATGGGAAAGCATTAATAGAGTACTGTATAGCCGATGCCAAAGAAAAAGGTAGATCCGGCATTTGTATGCTTGGGGCAAAAAAACAGAAGAGCTGGCTTTCCGACCAATCATTTGCAAAGAAATTTGGTTTTGAGGTGGTTGACACTACTGATAACGGATATGAATTGCTTGCTCTTTCTTTCGACGGAACAGTACCGCAATTTGCGCCAAATGCCAAAAATCTGAAAATAGAAAGTGAGGAACTGACGATTTATTATGATATGCAATGCCCCTACATTTATAAATACATTGAAATGATCAAACAATATTGTGAAACAAATGATGTCCCTGTTTCTTTTATTCAAGTAGATACGCTACAGAAAGCAAAAGAGTTACCGTGTGTTTTTAATAATTTTGCTGTATTTTATAAAGCAAGATTCAGACTGCTCTTTAAACCAGGAAATGCCAGACCAACTACAACACTCTTATCTCCGTCACTGATTACTTTACCATTCTTAACTTCGATGTTAGAAAATACATCGGAAGAAAGAATCATTCCAGTAACCATTGTAAACGGTGTCTTTATATTGTATTTTTTCCCTTTTACTTTTACTGTTTCGTTAGAATTATTGTAATAATCAAAACGAATCTTGACTTCACCGCTCTTACCTGCCATATCTTTCGGATCCATCTTCTCGCCGTCAAGATAATAACTTACCTTCATAGTAACAGGAAGTTCCTCATTTGTTTCTCCCTGGTAATAAATATCATTACCTTTTGAATCCCAGACGATAGAACCGTCTGCATTCTGGGTAAATGTCTCATCGCCTTTTACATTTTTAATATTCGTAAGATTAGAAAAATCCTCTAATGCATCACTGCTTCCATGGTTCTTTAACCAGTCACTTACAGTAATTTTGTCTACACTTCCGTCTGCATTCGCATTCACATAAACAGTTTCTGACTTATCTACTTTTGTTTCTTTTTTCTCTGCGGCACTTACCGGCATTGCAATTCCTACTGCCATCATGGCACTCATAAGAATAGCAAATGCTTTTGAAGTATGCTTTATAAATCTTTTATTTCTCATCTTCATCACTCCCTGAATTGTTGATATATTTAGTTATCAATATGTTTCATTCCACCTGTCGTTTTACAGATTACCTTATCAAAAATAAGGAACATCGTTGGCAGCAAAGTTAAAACAACGATCATACTTATAACAGCACCTCTTGCTAATAACGTACAAATAGAACCGATCATATCTACCTGTGAGTAACAGGCTACACCATAGGTCGCAGCAAACAGACTCAATGCACTCGTTATAATAGAAAGCATATTTGACTTGTGTGCAATGCTGACTGCCTCTAATTTATTCTTACCATTTCTTCGTTCCTTCAAATACCGGCTTGTATAAACGATCGCATAATCTACGGTCGCTCCAAGCTGTATTGTTCCAATAACGATGCTGGCAACAAACGGAAGACTTACACCCTGATAATACGGCACCGCCATGTTAACCGCAATCGCAAATTCTATAATCGATACCAGGATAACCGGCAGGGATATTGATTTAAATATAATAAGAATGATAATAAAAATCGCTGCGATTGAAGCAACATTTACATTCTGAATATCAATATTGGTAACATCTTCAAGATCCTTCATCAAAGGAGCTTCTCCGATAACCATCGAAGTTTTATCGTAGGATTTCGTTATCTTATTAATCTTTGCAATCTGTTTATTTACCTGCGGTGTTGCTGATTCATACTCAGAACAGATAAAGGCAAGTTCATGATCGCCACTTTGCAGCATACTCTTTATATCCTTTGGAATCATTGATTCCGGAACAGTTGCTCCAACAAGTGAATTCATGCTGATCGTCCACTTTACACCTTTTACATTATCAATGGCATCTAACATATCCCTTTTATCTTTGGAATCCATGTTGCTGTCCATCATAATCATATGCATCGTACTCATATCAAAGTCTTCTTTTAATTTATCTGTTGCCACATTACTTGGAAGAGTCGATGGCATTGACTTTGCAATATCATAATAAATCTTTGTATTATTATTTCCATGGATTGCCGGAAGTAACATTACAAGGAATACCAGCAGCCATATCCAATGATTCTTAATAATAAAGTTTGATGCACCATCTACGCTCTTAATCAACGGTCTGTGCTTTGTCTTCTCGATCTGTTTATCAAATGCAAGAATCAGTGATGGAAGAATCGTTACACAACATACTACACCGATGATAACACCCTTTGCCATAACAATACCAAGATCTCGCCCCAGTGCAAATGTCATAAAACAAAGTGCTGCAAATCCGGCTACGGTTGTGACAGAACTTCCGACAACAGCTTTAAACGTACTGGCAATCGCATGACCCATCGCCCGGTTCTTATCTTCTGAATATTTTTCTTTATACTCCTCGTAACTATTTAGCAGGAAAATGGAATAATCCATCGTAACTCCAAGCTGCAGAACCGCAGTCAGTGCCTTTGTAATATAAGAAACCTGCCCTAAGAATACGTTACTTCCTAAGTTATACAAAATAGCAATTCCGATACTTAATAAGAAAAACACCGGAACAAGGAAAGATTCCGTAGTGAATTCCAATACAAGAAAAGATAATACTGCTGCAATTACAACATAAATTGGCAGTTCATCTAACGCTACATCTTTAATATCGTTAACAACTCCTGACATACCACTGATAAAACACTGCTTATTCGCTAGTTTCCGCATCTCAGCAACCGCATTCATCGATTCATCTGACGATGTCGTATTATCAAAAAGTACGATCATCATCGTGGCATCCCCTTTAAAAAATGCTTCTCTTAAATTCTTTGGTATCATCTGGACTGGAAGATTCAGATCTGCAATATCATCGTACCAGAGAACATCCTTTACATGATTAACTGCCTCAAACTTTCTCTCAAGCTTCTGTACATCTTTCAGTTCCATATTCTCGACAACAACCATCGAGAATGCACCCATACCATACTCATCCACCAGAATATCCTGACCTTTTACCGTCTCAAGCGTATCCGGCAGATAACTAAGTAAGTCATAATTAACCTTTGTTGTTACTGTTCCTATTAAGGAAGGTATCAGTAACAACAATCCAATAAGCAATATAAGAAACTTATGTTTCGCAATCTGCTTACCCATCTTAATCAACAAACTTATCATCCCCTTCTTCAATCTATTTTATTTTCCTAACCAACATTATATGCAAAAAATGACCATTGGTCAACACTGAGTAACGCACAATTTTCCTCAATAAGCGAAACTGAATTTTGGTCATTTTTACGTTATTGACTTTTGGTCATTTTTGTTGCATAATGTACCCAAATACATTCAACATCGCTTAAGGTGGTATTATTATGGGAAAAGTTGAGACAAATAAAAAACAAAAGAATACAACATTATTGCAGACCTCTTTTGAACTGTTTACCGAAAAGGGTTTTACTAAAACAACCATTTCCGACATTGTAAACCGGGCAGGTCTTGCAAAAGGAACTTTCTATTTATATTTTAAAGATAAATATGATTTAAGAGACCGGCTTGTAACATATAAAACAAGCCAGCTTTTTGGGAATGCGCATACGGCTTTAATAGAACAGAATATTCAGGGTTTTGAAAACCAGATGTTTTTCGTCATTGATCATATCATAGACCGATTAGAAAAGGAACCGAAGCTTCTTCAATTCATCTCTAAGAATCTTTCCTGGGGAATCTTTAAAAATGCTTTTGAGAAGACTGTCCCAGAAAATTCCCGACAGTTTTATGATTACTATCAGGATATGCTGACACAGAATCATATCTCCTGCGAGAATCAGGAATTAATGCTTTTTACAATCTTAGAGCTGGTAGGTTCTACCTGCTATAGTTGCATTTTATATCAGCAGCCAGTATCCATGGAAGAATATCTTCCTTATTTACATCAGACAATCCGGCAGATATTTATAACCTTCACAAAGCCGATGGCTGATTAGTTGGGAGTAATTTGGGGATGAGAGACTTCCGATTTCAACCTCAAATCTTTCCCATGCACTATTTAATTTAAAAATCCAGCCAAAGACAGCCCTCGAAGAGAAAAGCGCCTCTATATTTGTGGCCTCGGAGCAAGGTTTGGATGCGAGCGCATAAGCGAACATCCAAACCGCCGCGACTAAAGTCACAAATATAGAGGCGCTTCTCTCTTCGGGGGCGTCTGTTTTGCCTAATAAATTAAATAGTCCATCCTCCTATCATGGGATTCGGACGGTACTTTTTCTACGATTTGAAAGTCATACCCCAATGCCGCTGTTATAATCTCCTCATGGGATGCGAGATATTTATCGTAGAATCCACCGCCGTATCCAAGACGATTTCCGTTTTTATCAAAGGCAAGTCCTGGGACAAGCATAAAGCCTGGAGTTGTGATTCTGTCTTTTTCTTCTCCTGCTGGCTCAAGGATACCAAATGCTCCGAGAACACAGTCAGATAGCGCAGTGATTTCATAAAAATGCATGATTTCTCCTTGTACTTTTGGAACGGCAACATGCTTTCCATGAGAAAGACACCAGCTAATAATGTCTGCGGTTTCTAATTCATTCCGGCAGGCGATATAGGCATATATCCTGTCTGCATTCATAAATTCCGGCAGTTCTTTTAATTTTGACAGGCAGTTTGCTGCGGCATGTTTTTTTTCTTCATCTGTCAATGCATTTCGTCTTGCTTTCATATCACACCGCAGATTCTTTTTTAATTCTAAAGCTTCTTCTGGCATTTTAGTTTTTATCCAGCTTCTTTCCATATTTCTCACCAAGATTTTCGATACTTCCGTCTTTATTCTGAATGTCAATTCGGTTCAAAGAACCACGCAAGTTTTTGCGGATGGCAGTAAGGTAAGCTTTGCGGAGTTTTTTCTGCTCTGCTTCTTCTGCTTTGGTAAGTCCCACAGATTTGGATTTATGGTATAATTCATTAATTCTGTCGATATCGACGTTATTCATAATGTCCCTCCTCGTATACTAAGTGGCTTTTAATAATTATCAATAACCACTTACTTTGCTTAAATTCTAAGGCTTTTCCAGCCAGAATTCGTAGTAGTATTTTATCCGTTGTATTATACACAATGGTCCTACGTTTGTAAACACAGAAATATCTTTGTTAGTAGATGCAATCAATCTTTGTCTTACTGCTGGCTGTACTTAATTCTGTGTGAGAATCTTCTCTGCAATGGCTTCCGCAGTTTTAATACCATCCATTGCTGCAGAAGTGATTCCTCCGGCATAACCTGCTCCTTCTCCACATGGGAAAAATCCTTTGATATTACTTTCAAACTTCTTATTTCTTTCCATGCGAAGCGGGGAAGATGTTCTTGTTTCTACACCTGAAAAAACGGCATCTTCTGCATCATACCCCTTTATTTTACGTCCAAAAGCCTTCATCCCTTCCAAAAGAGATTCACAAACGTAATCCGGAAGGCACTCATGAAGATTTGCAAACTGCCAATCTCCCTTTATTGATGGGGTGACTGTTCCGATCTTTGTGGATACCTGTTTTTTCATGAAATCTCCAAAAAGCTGTACCGGAATCTTTCCATTTCCGATTTTATAAGCAAGTTTCTCATACTTACGTTGAAATTCCAACCCTGCTAATGGACTGTCAGAAGAAAAATCTTCTGGTGTTACTGTTGTAATCAATGCCGTATTTGAATTACGTCCTGCCCGGTCATGATAACTCATCCCATTAACGCAAAGCCGTCCTTTTTCTGAAGAAGAATTTACAACATATCCTCCTGGACACATACAAAAAGAATAGATTCCCCGGCCCGTACTTTCACACTGATGTGTAAGCTTGTAGCTCGCTGTCGGAAGTTCTTCCGGATACTCTTTTCCGTACTGGCTTTCATTAATAAGATACGCCGGATGTTCCACACGGACTCCAATGGCAAATGCTTTCGGAGTCATGAAGAGCTTCTTTTCATGAAGCATATAAAAAGTATCTCTTGCACTGTGACCGATTGCAAAAATAACATTGCGGCAAGGGTATTTTGTACGAACACTGTCTTTCTCGATAAGAAGTCCTTTGATCTGGCTGTTCTGCCTGCCAGCAGTTATTTCCTGTTCATGGACTTTCCCTGCCTCATCTTCTTTTATGCCGGCAATATCCTCACACAATATATCACAAACCTTTGTCCGAAAATGAACTTCCCCACCCAGACTTTCGATTTCTTTTCGAATTGATGCCACCACATCTTTTAAAATATCTGTTCCTATATGCGGTTTAGCTTCATAAAGAATATCCTCCGGTGCGCCATGTTTCACAAATTCCTTCAGAACAAAATGATTTCGCCCAAATTTATCTTTAACTAATGTATTAAGCTTTCCATCAGAAAAGGTTCCTGCACCACCCTCTCCAAACTGTACATTCGATTCCTCATCCAGTTCCCCCGTCTCAAAAAAATGTTCCACAACTTCAGATCGGGTCTCCACACAATCCCCACGTTCAAAAACAACAGGGGCAAATCCAGCCCTCGCAAGAACTAACGCAGCAAAAAGTCCGGCTGGTCCCATTCCTACAATCACTGGTCGTTCTTCCAGTTTTTCTTCTTTGAAAGACATTCCTGCTTCTTTACTATTACTATATGGAAAGGTATAGTTTGAAACAGATGGTTTTGTCCATTTACTTTTTTTGGCTGAAAGAAGTTTCTTTTCATTTTCAAACTCTGCATCAATTGTATACACATAAAAAAGCTGTGGCTTCTTTCTTGCATCCACAGACTTTCTTACAATCTGCCAGGAGACAGGTCTTTTCCCATGCGCCTGATGAATAATCTCTTCAAAAAGTTCTTCCCTGGTATGTCCCACCTTTAATTTCAACTGTGAAATTCGTATCATCTTCTTCGGTTCCTTTCTGAAATACCATCGTTTTCTTCCATCGTATGCCGGTCATCCTTAAAAAGCTCTTGATTTCTCTTAACAATCGCTCTTCCTGCTACTGTACCACTCGAAAATGCCCATTGAAGATTATAGCCTCCGCAAGTTCCATCAACGTCTGCTACTTCTCCTGCAAAAAATAGTCCAGGCTGCAAAACGGACTCTAATGTATCTGTTAATTCATCAAGGGAGACTCCGCCTCTCGTTACCTGTGCCTTTTCATAACTTGCATATCCGTTAATTCGCAATGAAAAATGAGCAACTGCTTTTACAAGATTCTCCCAATCTTGTTTTTTCATTCTGCCCGTCGTTTGTCCTTCTTCTACCTTTGCCTCTCTTAAAATAATCGGACAAAGCTTCGCTGGAAACAGTCCCTTTAAAAAAGATAACATACTTTTCTTTTTATTATTTTGTGCAAGACTTAAAAACAGGTTTTCTTTTTCTTCTGAAGGAAGCTCTGGCATAAAGTCAAAAGATAATGAAACCTTTTTATTTTCTTCTAACGCTGTAATAGCAAAGCGGCTCAACTGAAAAATTGCCACTCCTGAAATTCCGTAGTCGGTCCATTGAAGTTCCCCGATTTCATGTCGGACTGCATTGCCATTGATTTCTAATGTAATCGCTGCCTGATTACGTACTCCACTCACTTTTTTTAAAAACGGAGCAGATGACTTTAATGCAGTAAGTGCCGGAAGCGGTCTTATTATCCTGTGTCCAAATTGCTTTGCAAATGTATAGCCGCTGCCATCACATCCAAACTTTGGTCCGGCAAGTCCACCGGTTGTAATAAGAATACTCTTGCAAACATAGCATTTTTCTTTTTTCTGTTGTACATTTTCTTCGGAAAGCAAATGTACCCCGATATAAAACAGACCTTCTTTTTCAGAAACTGTACGAACTTCCGCTTCAGGAACAAAACTAACTCCCGTTCCGGACAGTACACCTGCTTCAAAGGCTTCCCTCACGCTTGCCGCCTGTTCACTGTACGGATAAACATACCCATTCTTATCCTTCGTATAAATTCCAAGACTTTGGAACAATTCCATTGCTTCTCTTTGCCCAAACACAGACAGTACTTTCTGCGCTCTTCCGGGACAATCACTCCGATAATATTCTTCTTTTTGTGCAAAGTTAGTAAGATTGCACTTTCCATTACCTGTAACAAGAATCTTTCTGCCCATCTGACTCTGCTTATCAATCAAAAGAACTTTCTGTCCCTGATTTTTACAGGCAATTGCCGCTGCCATACCGGCTGCTCCTGCACCAACAATAATTGTATCCCATATCCTATGCTTTTTTGTATGTTTCAAGATTCCATCTCCCGAATATATCCACAACTCTTAAGAATCTCTTCCTGCTTTCTTTCCATTACTATACGTTCTTCCTCTACCATATGATCGTATCCCATTAGATGAAGCATACTGTGCGCAACTAAAAATGCCAGCTCCCTTGTATTAGAGTGCCCATAAGCCTTCGCCTGTTCTTTTACTTTATCCATGGAAATAATGATATCTCCAAGCATCAATTCCCCTGTTTCTGGATGAAAAGCATCCGGATCTCTTTCTTCTATATCAGAGAAATCTCCCGCCACCGGATAGTCTGCCATTGGAAAAGAAAGAACATCCGTCGGACGGTCAATCTGGCGATGTTCCCTGTTGATCTGATGAATCTCCTCATTATCTGTCAAAAGTACATATACCTGCACTTCATACGGACATTTCTCATAATCTAATGCAGCTTCGATTACATTTTTAATAACGGTCTCATAATCCGGCAAAACCACTTCCGGATATACATTTTCTATTTCAAATGTCATTTTTTCTCCTGCTTTCCTGTTGTTCTCTGTTTTCTCTTTTGTCTTGCTTCTTTCTTTTTGTCATACTCATCGTATGCGGTAACAATTTTCTGAACAAGCGGGTGACGCACAACATCTTTGCTTGTCAGATTACATACGCCAATTTCATCAATATTCTTAAGCACATGAAGCGCATCATCAAGACCTGAACGAGTACCTGATGGCAGGTCTTTTTGCGTAAGGTCACCAGTAATAATTGCCTTTGACCCAAAACCAATACGGGTGAGGAACATCTTCATCTGTGCCGGTGTCGTATTCTGCGCTTCATCTAACACAACAAATGCATTATCTAACGTTCTTCCTCTCATATAAGCAAGAGGTGCCACTTCTATTAATCCCTTTTCCATGTTTTTAGCAAAAGTATCCGCACCCATAATTTCGTAAAGCGCATCGTAAAGAGGCCGTAAGTACGGGTCCACTTTACTTTGAAGGTCACCCGGAAGAAATCCCAGCTTCTCCCCGGCTTCAATCGCCGGACGAGTCAGAATAATACGATTCACTTCATTTGCCTTAAATGCTGTAATTGCCTTTGCCATCGCAAGATATGTCTTTCCGGTTCCCGCAGGTCCTACACCAAATACGATCATCTTATCGGTAATCATATCCACATATTTCTTCTGTCCCATCGTTTTTGGCTTAATCGGTTTCCCCATGATCGTATGACAGATCACATCACTATCTAACTGGGTAACCGCAGATTCCTCATTCGTCATGGAAAGAGAAAGTGTATAATTAATATTCTGCTCTGTAATATCATTCCCTCTCTGCGATAATAAAAGGAGCTGCTCTATTACATGTTTTGCTCTATCGCAATCCTTCTCTCCTCCAATTAACTTCAACTTGTCATCTCTAAAAATAATCGTTACATGCAATGTCTTCTCAATCTTTTTCATGTTTGCATCAAACTGACCAAAAACATTACTTGCATGTTCCGCTGGAAAAGGGAATTCCTGTTCTGCTATATTCATTCTTTGTCTGATTTTCCTTTCTTGTCAATATATTTTCAAAATCCCACTATATGATTTGTAATTGAACTTACTGCCAAAATTATCTATTTAAAACAGCAGGCTCTTGTTTTATATCCTTTTTCCTGTTTAATGTTGAGGAAATCTCCTGAACTTTACCTACACGTTCTTTTATCTTGATAATTCCCTTTGCAGTACACTCATTTTTATCACTGTCTATTCTAACATTATTTTTCAGGATTACCACCCCTTTTCTCTCATATTCTTTCAAAAAGAGAAAAAGGCGCTTCCTTGCCTCCTTCTTTGCCTGGGACACACTATAACTCTCTTTTGAAATCTGACACTGCGCCTTTGTTATAACAAAAAGAGAAACCGGCAGATAAAACTGCGGTCCGATATGCAGCAAAATTTCTCTGGACTGTTCATCATACTCTGCATATGCTGTTTTACGTTCCGGCATTTTAATCGTATAACCATTTATCAAAAAGCGATAACTTTTTTCTGTCTTTCCAGTATAATTTTTTTTATAATAAATTAATGGAAAATGATCTTCATATTTTATTTTTGAAATCGCATAAACATCTCCCTGCGCCCTTACTAAGGTCTCCTCTGCGATTTCTCCCGCATCATCTTTAATCTCTACAACCCCTGAAATAAGCACATCCCCCGGCTTTACTTTATCGCCCTTTTTCACCTTCGCACTTCCGCTCCGCTTCCGACAATATAATCACAGACAATATCTGTTTCTTTTA
>OLQS01001977.1_pt1 | contig 10940 bp, 10 predicted proteins | sample 1672291 | NCBI WGS metagenome assembly OLQS01 (sample SAMEA3136668, study PRJEB25190) | human gut metagenome | biome: human gut; feature: human-associated habitat; material: faeces | place: Austria | collected 2013
ATATTTTTGTCAATATGGTTTGATCAATTAAAAATACCATTGTAAGGAGGTTATAAAATTATGGGTGATAACAAAAAATCGGTCACCATCACTGTCAACGGTGATGTATACCGGCTGGGCGTGGGAAATGCAGTGGGTGATATTGCCCCTGCGGACACACTGGCGGAAACGCTGCGTGAGCGCCTTCTGCTGACCGGAACCAAGATTTCCTGTGATGACGGCGCCTGCGGCTGCTGTACCGTCATCATGAACGGGAAAGCCATACCGTCCTGTACGGTGCTGACCATCGAATGTGACGGCGCCGACATCCGCACCATCGAGGGACTCCAGGACCCGAATACGGGAGAGCTGGATAAGGTGCAGCAGGCATTTGTCGATCACTCCGCTTTTCAGTGCGGATACTGCACGCCGGGAATCATCATGACGACAGAAGCGCTGCTGGCGGAAAACCCGCATCCGGATGAAGAAGAGATCAAGGAAGCTCTGGCCGGAAACTACTGCAGATGCATCAGCCATTACCAGGTGCTGGAGGCCGTGAAGCAGGCCGCCAAAGAAGGGAGTGAATGATATGGGTAAGGAATTCAGATATGTGGGCAAGCCGACTCCCCGAATAGACGGCAAGGCCATTGTAACAGGTTCCGCGGAGTACGCGAACGACATACATATGCACGGAATGCTCTACGGACGGATTAAAATGAGCCCCCATCCTCACGCCATGATTACAAAGATCGATGTGAGCAAAGCCCTGGAGCTGCCCGGCGTCAGAACCATCATGACCTACGAAAATGCCTTTGACTGGGTTACGGGTATGCCGGCACAGAAAAGGCTTCTGGATCGTCATGTGCGTTTTGTCGGCGATCCGGTGGCACTGATCGCCGCCACATCAAACCGGATTGCCGAGGAGGCTGCTGAACTGATTGAAGTGGAGTATGAGGTGCTTCCCGCCGTCCAGGACTTAGACGAGGCCATCGCCGACGGAGCCCCCCAGCTGTATGAGCAGTTCCCGGGCAATATCATAGAGCGGGGCTGCCCGCCTTTCGGCCCCAAAGCGCTTCAGGAGCTGGTCATTGGCGACACCAAAAAAGGCTTTGAGGAGTGTTCCGTCGTCGTGGAAGGGACCTCAAAGTATGAGACCATATCCAATCCGCTTCCGGCTGAAAGTCCCGGTCTCGTTGCCTGGTGGGACGGACCAAACCAGTGCAATATGAAAGGCAGCTTCCAGAGCCCCAACATCCAGAAAATGATCATGCAGATTGCCATGCCCAATGTCAATGTCCGCGTCATCTCTGCCAATGTCGGAGGAAGCTTCGGAAGCAAAAACACGGTTCCCATGGAGGGACTCTATTGTGCCGCCCTGGCTAAAGCCTCCGGCAGACCGGTGAAGCTGGTCATCTCCAAGGAAGCGCATCTCTCCACCTATATGCTCCGCTTAGGCAGCCGTCTGACCGCTAAAGTGGGACTGCTGGCCGACGGAACGGTTCACGCCTATGAGGGAACGTGGCTGGTCGGTTCCGGAGTTCACTCCGATTTCGGCCAGGGCCAGATTGCCAATGGCCTGGGACGCGCCATGCTTCTGCTCAACAAGTGCAAACACTGGAATTATCAGCCCCACCTGGTAGCCACCAACCGCTGCCGTTCCGGCGGTATCCGCGGATTCGGCGGACAGGAATCCTACGCATCACTCGTTCCGGTTCTGTCCATGGCCATGGCGCAAATGAATCTGGATCCGGTTGATTTTTTCAAGAAAAATATGTGTGACATCAACGGCGGTTACTACTGGGTCGAGGGACACTGGTGGGAAAATCATTTCTTAAGCTATAACGATGTCATGGATCACGCGGCCGAACACTTCGGCTGGAAGGAGAAATTCCCCGGCTGGCTAAAGCCGTACAAAACCGAAGGAAGCAAACAGTACGGCGCAGGCTGCTGCGTCCATGGAAGCGCCGACTGCGGAATGCTTCACGGCGAGGCCTTCGTCAAGCTGGACGGATGGGGAACAGCCAATATTAACGTCTGCATCGCGGAATCCGGCATGGGACAGAGGTCTGCCGTCGTAAAGATGGCTGCTGAAATATTGAATCTGCCGCTGGATAAAGTAACCATATCGACTCCCGACAGCCAGGACAATCCATGGGACTGGGGACTGGCCGGTTCGCGGGGCACCCTTGTATACGGGCGTATGGTAGGCGACGCTGCCCGAAGCGCCAGAAAGCAGCTTTTAGAAGCCGCATCCGCCATTCTCCACTGCCCTGCGGAAATGCTGGATACACGGGACGGAATCATCTTCATGAAGGATAATCCGGAGGTGGCGCTTCCGTGGATTGCCGTTTTAGGCCCGATGAACACCATATCCGGCCACGGCGTCTTCGAGATGGATCACTCCAAGCCGTGTTTCATGATCGCATTCGTAGAGGTGGAGGTGGATACCGACACCGGCGATGTGAGAATTGTGCGCGTGGTAGAGGGCACCGACGTCGGTCAGGTTATCGACCCGTTTTCCTTAAAGATGCAGCTGGAAGGCGGCCTGGGAAGCTGCGGAAGCGACAGTGCCATCAACGAGGAAATGATTCTCGACGAAAAGACCGGAAAGTTCCTGACCAACAACCTGGTTGACTTTAAATGGAGAGTCTTCCCGGATCTTCCGGCCTTTGAAACCCATATTGAAGAAACCCCCAACGATTTAAGCGCATTTGGAGGAATCGGAGTCGGTGAGATATCCGGTGCTCCGTTACCGGGTGCCATCATAATGGCGGTTTCCAATGCAATCGGCATTCAGCTGATGGATTATCCTCTGACACCGGATCAAATCCTGAAAGCGTTAGGAAAGGCGAGGTGAACACCAAATGAAAAATTTTAACCATACGGATGCGGAGAGCTTAAGCCAGGCCGCCGGCATTTTAAAGGACGAACAGAACAATGCCCGGATTATCGCAGGCGGTACGGACTTGCTCAGCGTTCTGAAACATAAATTAGAACCGGATTACCCGGAAACAATTGTCAATATCAAATCCATCGACGGACTGGACCGCATAGAGGAGGACGAAGACGGCTTAAAGATCGGGGCAACTGCCAAACTCTGTGATATCGCGTCCTCACCGCTGATCCGCGAAGAATACGGCGCGCTGGCTGACGCTGCGAGAAGCGTGGCAACCCCCCTGATCCGCAACTTAGCCACCATCGGCGGCAATCTCTGTCAGGAAGTCCGGTGCTGGTATTACCGCTATCCCGACGAGATCGGCGGCAGAATTCAGTGTCTCCGAAAGGGTGGAGATACCTGCAACGCCATGACCGGAGAAAATAAGAACCACTCCATCTTTGGGGCCAGAAAAGTCCATTTAAGCGGCTGTTCTTCCAACTGCCCCGCCCATGTGGACATCCCGGAATATCTGGCTAAGCTGCGCGCCGGAGACATGGACGGAGCTGCCTCGATCCTGCTGGAAGCCAACCCGATTCCTGCTGTCACCTCCCGTGTCTGTACCCATTTCTGTCAGATGAACTGCAAGCGGAAGGAATACGACGAACACGTCAATATTGGAGGCATGGAGCGGTACGTGGGCGACTACATACTGGAACACAGCAATCGTTTTATGGCGCCGCCAAAAACAGACAGCGGAAAACGTGTTGCCATCGTAGGCTCCGGCCCTGCCGGTTTAACCGCTGCCTTCTATTTAAGAAGCCGCGGACACAGCGTCCGTGTATACGACAAAATGGAGGAAGCAGGCGGACTTCTCCGCTATGCGATCCCGGAATACCGTCTTCCTAAAGATATCGTCAGAAACTTAATCGCCTCCTTAGAACACATGGGAATCGAATTCCTGACCGGTATTGAAATCGGAAAGGATATACCGGTCAACGATCTGGTGGAACAGTATGACAGCGTATTTTTAAATACAGGTGCATGGAAGCGGCCCCTTATCGGACTCGATGGGGAAGAGCTCACCACCTTTGGCCTGGATTTCCTGATTGAAGTCAATAAATGGATGGAGAGCAAGATCGGCAGAGACATCATCGTTGTAGGCGGCGGAAACGTGGCTGTAGACGTGGCAATCACAGCGAAACGTCTGGGTGCTGCCAATGTCGTCATGGCGTGTCTGGAGCCGGAGCATCAGATGCCGGCAAGCGAGGAAGAACTCAACCGGGCCAGAGAAGAAGGAATCACAATCCTGCCGTCCTGGGGACCGAAAGAGATTCTCCGCGACCACGGAGAAATCGTGGGACTTGTTTTAAAACGGTGTACTGCCGTCTTTGATGAGCAGGGTCATTTTGCCCCGTCTTACGATGATCATGAGACCACCACGCTTCACGGCAGCTCTATCCTTATGGCCGTAGGCCAGAAAACCGACCTCTCCTTCCTGGGCGAGGCACTGGAGCTGGAGGTCAGCCGCGGACTGATTTCTGTAGACCCCGCAACCATGAAGACCAGCGTAGATAAGGTCTTTGCTGTCGGTGATGTCACAACCGGGCCCAAAACAGTAGTGGACGCCATCGCAGACGGCAAGAAAGCTTCGGTCGCAGTCCATTGCTTTATGACCGGAGAGCCGGAAGGAGATGCGAAGCATCCGCTTGGAGGCCTGATTACGTTTGACGCCTCCTGTACCGGCCATTCCCAGGGAGCCAGGCTTCCGGAACGCCCGAAGGAGGAGCGCGGACTTCATCTGGAAGATTCCTACGGACTTACGTGGGAACAGGTGCAGGAAGAGGCAAAACGCTGCTTTAACTGCGGCTGTCTCGCTGTGAATCCCTCCGATGTAGCCACCGTACTCACCGCAATGGATGCGGAGATCGTAACCAGCAAACGAAAAGAGCCAATCGAAGAAATGATGAAGGAATCCCACTGCCGTCTGGTTGAGGAGGATGAAATCGTAACTGAGATCCGCATTCCGGCATCGGCAAAGGAATACCGGGTTGGCTATGATAAATTCCGAGTCAGGGATTCCCATGATTTCGCCGTAGTCAGCGTCGCATCCGCTTATAAGATGCAGGAGGGCGTCATTACCGATGCCCGGATTGTACTGGGCGCCGTAGCTCCGATCCCGCTGCGCGCCAGAGAGGCAGAAGCCTATATCACAGGGAAAACAGTCACAGAGGAACTGGCTGCCGAAGCAGCGGAGATCGCCCTTTCAGGAGCACTGCCGCTTTCACGGAACGGTTATAAAGTTCAAATAGCAAAAACACTGGTACGCAATTCCCTGCTGAATGCCAGATAGGAGGTGCACAGATGGGCAGAATCGAAGCAATACTGTTAGCCGCAGGCTACTCTTCCAGGATGGGACGTTTAAAACCACTTCTGCCCATAGGGGAAACCACGGTGATCCGGAGGCAGGCTGATATCCTTCATGGGCTGACCGACCGGACCATCGTGGTAACCGGTTACCGCGGAGAGGAAGTAGAAGCGCATTTATCCGGCTGCCATGCAGACACAGTCAGAAATCCGGCCTTTGCGGAAGGGATGTTCACCTCCGTAAAGGCCGGGATTCTGGCTCTTGACCGGGACGTATCGGCATTTCTGATTCTGCCGGTAGACTACCCGCTGGTAACGCGTAAACTGATTGCAGATCTGATAGAAGAATTTCAGCGTTCGGAGCCCCTCGTCCTGTATCCCTCTTTCTCCATGCGCAAGGGCCATCCTCCGGTTATTTCGTCTGCCTGCATTCCTGGGATTCTCTCTTATCAGGGCGGCGCGGGACTCAAGGGGGCGCTGACACCGTTTAACGGCGGGGCGGAGTATTTCTCCGCAGAAGATGAGACCTGTATCATCGATATGGACACGCCGGAGGACTATAAAAAAGTACTGGCACTGGTTTCCAAAGCCTCTAATGGTACTGCGGCTCCAGAAAGTTTAAGGTAAAATGTGCCTTTCCCTGATCATCCAGTTCCATAATCATAAACGACGGCTTCCTTCCATCCTGTCTGGGATAAGACAGACTTCCGGGATTTAAGATGGTCACACCTCCCCGCACCTCATAGAAGGGCCTGTGGGTATGGCCGTACATGACGATATCCAGCCGGCGGTCTCTCGCTTCCTGTTCCAGACGCTCCACGCCCAGAGACACATTGTAGTAGTGGCCGTGGGTCAGTAAAACCCGGTATTCTCCGATCTTCAATTCCTTTTCTCTGTCCAGATTGGAAAAGAAGTCGTTGTTTCCCAGTACCATCTCCAGATCACAGCCTTCTCCGACCCAGCCGGCGATCTTCGTTTCACTGCCTTCCGCATCGCCGAGATGGATGAGCATATCAAGCGGAGATGTCTTCTCGATCACGTTTTTTAAGTTGTCATCTTTCCGGTGTGTATCGCTCACAATTAATATCTTCATCGTACATCCCCCTTATAGAGCTCTTCCAATTTCCGCTTCATTGCCTCAAGCGCTTTTCCGCGATGGCTGATCCTGTTTTTCTGTTCCACGGTAATCTCTGCACTGGTCACTCCGAACTCCGGTAAAAACAGGATCGGATCGTATCCAAAGCCGCCATTTCCCGCCGCTTTTTCTGCAATGATTCCCTCCATGGTCTCTTCCGTATGGACAACACTTCCATCCGGCAGCACAGCTGCAATATTGCACACAAACCGGGCGCTTCTGTCGTCACCGGCCGCCTCATTGACCCTGGAGATAATGGTCTGGTTCTTGATCTCGTAGGACGTATCCTCGCCCATATATCTGGCTGAATAGATCCCCGGCTCACCTCCCAGGCAGTCCACCACCAGGCCGGAATCATCCGCAAGGACAATTCCCCCCGTCTCGGCCCACACGGCTCTCGCCTTGATCTCCGCGTTCTCCCCAAACGTTTTCCCGTTCTCAACGATCACCGGATCCGCTCCGGCTTCCTTCATGGATAAAATCTCCATTCCCAGATCGGCCAGAATCAGCCGGATCTCCTTCATCTTTCCCGCATTGCCTGTGGCAAATACGATCCTGTTCTCACTCATCTGTATACTCTCCTTCATAAAACGGATTCACTTCCTGTCCGTGGTATAGGCCTTCAGGCAGAGATTGCATTTCTGCTCCTCCTCGACCCTGGTAAAATTCACCCCGTCAGGACTGATATATCCCTCACCGTCACTGATGTCCACAATGGTCTTTCCATCCCCCGCATCGTATTCGATCGCAGCCGGATGGACGCTGTCCGGCGTCGTCAGCTTTACCATCACGGCAAACCGCTCCCCCGGTTCAAGCTCCAGCCCTTCCTCCGGTTCTGCTTCCAGAGGAATCGTATAAAAGCCCGCATAATCGAGATTTCCCGACGCCGCCAGCCGCCGGTTCCGGAAACCGTCGCCTGACTTTATGGCTTCCTCATCTCCAGGCTGTCTCACAACATAGACCTCATAGGAAGAATGCCTGTCCGTGGAATAGAAACCCACAGCTTTTAGCGTCTCCTTCCCCTGCGCCTCATAAACGTTGGAGAACCATACCGTATCGGAACCGTATCCCAGCTGTCCTACCCAGCCTCTTAAATCCGTCTGGTAGTTATGATCGTAATGATCCGGATCTTCCACGTCCGTATATATAATATTGTTCAGCCCGATATTGGAGTCGTAATATGACACGTAAAAATATCCGTCGTCTCCAAAATCGTCTCCCCAGCTGTTCATGCAGATAAAGGCCCCGTCGCCGTTAACTTCCGTATTAAAATTCTCCCGCGGATACCCGTCATCCCAGCCGATGATCACAGAATCGTGATTCGGCGGTTCCGATCCGATATAGCAGTAGGCGTACTGATCCTCATTATAATGGGCGGACCTGCTTTCCTCGTTCGTCATGGAAGTATAGAGGGAGCTTTGTACGCCTCCGTACTGTAAGACAGCCCGCTTAATCTTCTCATAATCTTTTCCTGGCACCAGCTCCACTCCCTGGACATGCTTTACTGCCTTCAGGCCATCGGGTGAGACCCCGTCTCCATAGGGATCATCCGCTTCCAGGACAGGCCCCTTCCAGGACAGGAGATAGGCCATAGACATGGTGTACTCCCCTCCATCACTCTGCGGAATACAGAATCCATTATTCAGGGACATGTGGTCCTCGGAAAAGTCATAGTTCTCATCGGGCAGCAAACGCGCTTCCAGCGCCATCAGCGATGCAAATGCCCAGCAGGTTCCGAGAGAGCCCTGATTCTTAATGGAAGGCGCCCGGCCGGTTGTACGGCCGTCATAAGCCGACGGAAGCACCTGGTGCACCGGATCCTCCCATACTGCCCCGTCACGTTCCGCGCTGCTTTCTGACTCCGGCTCCAATGGTCCGTGACTCTCCCTGCTGCTCCGTCCTGCGCTTTCCTGCTCTCCACTGTCCTCCTGGGATTCTGTGCCTGTCTCTCCGGTACCTGTAACGGCCGATTCCTGCCCCGGACCGCTTAATTCCGGCCACCGGCCGTTAATCCAGATCACAGCCGTACCGGCAAGCACCAGAACGGCCGCCGTTCCCAACCATTTTCCTGCCTTCAATCAATTAATCTCCTGTTTTGCGCTTTGGAGGTTTCGGTCCCATAAACTGGTAGAAATACGTCTTCATCATACCATTGTAGATCTTCCGGTTCTTGTCCGCCTTTCTTCCAACGTACCGTTCCGCCTCCTCATAAGCGGTTATCATATAGAGAGACCAGGAATCCAGCGCGCGGAACCGTTCACCGATCTCCTTATACAGCGCCGGTAGATTCTCCTTCTCCTCAATTCTCTCGCCGTAGGGCGGGTTTGTGATAATAAATCCATACTTCTTCGGATGGCTGAGGGCGCTCAACGGCCTCTGCTGAAAATGAATCAGATGATCCACTCCGGCAGACTCCGCGTTGGCTCTCGCTGCCTTCACGATCTCCCCGTCAATATCGTAACCCTGAATATCGACTTCCACCTCTGTATCCAGCAGATCCGCCGCCTCATCCATGGCCTCATACCAGAATTTCCTCGGGATCACATTCTTCCAGTCTTCCGCCAGAAAGGAACGGTTCATCCCCGGTGCCATGTTGGCTGCGATCATCGCCGCCTCAATCGGGAAGGTGCCGCTTCCGCAGAAGGGATCCACCAGAATTCTGTCCCGGTTCCACGGCGTCATCATGATCAGGGCCGCAGCCAGAGTCTCCGTGATGGGAGCCTTGCTGGTAAGGGTACGGTAGCCTCTCTTATGAAGCGACTCTCCCGAAGTATCGATGCCGACCGTCACCTCGTCCTTATACAAAAATACACGAAGCGGATAGCTGCTTCCCGTCTCCGGAAACCATTCCAGACCGTACGCCTTCTTCATCCGTTCCACCATGGCTTTCTTCATGATCGACTGGATATCGGAGGGGCTGAACAGCTTACTTTTAATGGAGGACGCCTTTGCAACCCAGAACTTACCGTCCTGGGGAAGATATTCCTCCCACGGAATATTCCGCGTATTCTGAAACAGCTCTTCAAAGGTTTCCGCATGAAAACTTCCCACCTTCAGCAGGATCCGCTCTGCCGTGCGCAGAAATATGTTCGCGCGGCAGATGGTCTCCTCATCTCCGATAAATGTCACACGGCCGTCTTCCACCAGCGTGATATCATAGCCCAGATCCGTAATTTCTCTTTTTAATACAGCTTCCATGCCAAAATGGCACGGTGCAATGAGTTCAAATGTTTTTTTCACTTTATTCTCCCAGGTTCTTCTCTTTAATCACGCGTCCCTCGAAATCCAGGATCCGAAAGATCCCATCCTCCAGAATCGCGTATGTCGGCGGATTGCCTTCCTTCGGTATGGATACGGAACCGGGATTTAAGATGGTAATATCCCCGCACCGATCCGCCCGGAGCACATGGGTGTGCCCATGAAGCAGCACATCCCCCTTCTGCATGGGTGGAAGGTGATTCTCATGATAAACGTGGCCATGTGTGGCATAGATGGTGATTCCATCAATCGCCAGCAGCGCATAGTCCGCCATCACAGGAAATTCCAGCACCATCTGGTCCACCTCCGTATCACAGTTGCCCCTGACACAGTAGATCCTGTCTTTGCAGCCGTTTAGCATGGCAAGCACTTCTTTGGGGGCATACTCCTTTGGAAGGTCATTTCTTGGTCCGTGATAAAGGATATCTCCCAGTAAAACAAGGCGATTCGCTCCTGATTCCTCAAACGCTTCCAGCAGCTTTCTGCAGTAGAACGCGGAACCGTGGATATCGGACGCAATCATATATTTCATAAGTAAATTCTCCTTCTTGCATTAATAGGTATATTTTAAGTCTTACAGGGCGCATCTGTCAATGAATTTACCCCCGAACCAGATATTTTCCCCGATAATAGGCGATTCCGTTGGCCACATTCAGTACCGAATATCCCATGCGGGACAGATAGCGGCATACCATCATGCTTTGTCCGCCTCTTGCGCAGTAAAAAACCAGAATTTTATCCCTGGGCAGTTCTGAAATCCTCTGATCGATCTCTTCATACGGGATATTGACAGCCCCATTTATGTGGGCTCTCTGATACGATGCGGCGTTACGCAGGTCAATCACCATCATATCGTTTTCGTTTTCTATATAATAATCGACTTCACCAATCGGTATTGTCTTGAACATACAATCACCTGTCCTTTCTAATACCATTATATTCACTCCCCGTGAAAAGTTTATCTTTCTGGTCATCGCCGCATAAAAGGTAAGAGAACAGCAAAAAGCACAGGGAGATTATGCTTATAAGCATCGTATCCCTGTGCTTTTTGACGAAATCACAAGCCTACTGACAGGCTGTTATTTTCGTACTGCCAGACAGATTAATAGTCAGACTTATTCTGGCTGTTATTCTGGTTGTTGTTGCGGCTGCTGTTCTGGCTGTTGTTCTGGCTGCTGTTCTGGCTGTTGTTCTGATTGCTGTTCTGGCTGTTGTTTCTGGAAGAATTGCTGCAATCGTTGTAGTTATCATTGTAGTTGTTATTGGACATCTTATGATACCTCCTGTCGGATTTTTTGTTACACCGTTAGTATGGCTGACTGTTCA
>OLQS01001980.1_pt1 | contig 10931 bp, 10 predicted proteins | sample 1672291 | NCBI WGS metagenome assembly OLQS01 (sample SAMEA3136668, study PRJEB25190) | human gut metagenome | biome: human gut; feature: human-associated habitat; material: faeces | place: Austria | collected 2013
AGCTCTTGATTGCGACAAAGATGTCCAATTTCCAAAACTATACTCGTGAGAATTCAAAGGCGCCCATCTGTGCCATCGCGTAATCTACATAGTAGAACGGATACAGGAAGATATGCTGCTGTTTGATCCAGAATGCTCCGCTCTCGAGGAACTCATTTCCTGCATAATTTCTCCAGGGCATGTAGATCTTCTCCAGATCTCTCCAGACTGCTCTCCGCTCCATGACAGTCATTTCCGGATTTTCAAATACCTTATGCTGATATTCGTCTACGCAGAGCATATACGGGATCTTCATAAGAGCGTCTGCCAGATGCTCTCTGCGGTATTCCTCCGCCTTATCTCCAAAGAAGTTCTCCATCCATGGATAGGTCCAGAGCTCCATGCTCATGGAATGGATCTCATTGATCTCACTGGTGGAATGGCATAATTCCGGAGTCTTCTGGAATTTTGCCGCTGTAAATCCTGCAAACGCGTGACCGGCCTCATGGGTCAGAACATTGACGTCCGCGTCGGTTCCGTTAAAGTTTGAGAAAATAAATGGTGCATGATACTGCGGGAGTGTCGTACAGTATCCGCCGGCACGTTTTCCGTGCTTGGAATCCAGATCGAAAAGCTCGTACTCCATCATGAAATCAAAGAACTCTCCGCTCTCCTTGGAAAGCTCACGGTACATCTTCTGGGCTTCGCCGACAAGATATTCCTTATCTCCGATCGGAACCGGATTTCCGGACGGAGAAGCGATGGATTCGTCATAATAATAGAGTGTATCGATCCCAAGAGCTTCCTTTTGACGCTCGTACAGCTTTGCTGCTGCCGGAACCACGACCTCGCGGACCTGTTTCCGGAATACCTCCAGCTCCTTTTCCGTATAGTCAAAACGACGGCGGCGCAGATATCCCATCGGAATAAAGCTCTTAAATCCAAGCTTCTTTGCCATACCCGCACGTACCTTTACAAGACCGTCATAAACTTCCTCTAACGTCGGCGCAATTCCCTCATAGAGCTTTGCCCATGCCTCAAACGCCTCTTTTCTCTCCGCACGGTCTGTGCTCTGCATGATCTTTAAGAGTCCGTAGTTTCCGATCTGCTCTCCCTTAAATTCCACGGTAGCAGCTGCCTGCGTTTTCATAAAGCGGCTGACAAGCTCCGCTTCCTTCACCTGATCATCCACGATAGATTCGTCAGAAAGCTGTTTCTGGGCCTCCATATTCTGGATCAGGATCGTGCCGAATTCTTTTTCCATCTCAGCCTTAAACGGAGATGCCACGATCACCTCGCCCATCTCTTTTTTCAGAATTTCATATTTGGGCATCTGGCTGTTAAAATATACCATCTCCGCCTCATAGAATTCATCTAAAAGATTGATCGTATTCCGGACATGTGCGACAGTCTTTGATGTCTCAAGCTCCGTGTCGGCTTCCACATAATCCATGTAGGCATTCCGAAATTCCTCGTAGCTCTTTGCTTCCTTCAACACCGCGATATCCCCCGATACGCGCGCGAAGATTTTTTCCATGTCCGGACGGACATACTGAAGCTCTGCAAATTTTTTCATGATAAGTAACCCCTTTCCCCAAGTTTCTCATCCCGTTCCCTGCTGCCCACAGGAACCGGCTGCCTAACTGAAGACTACCCCGTTCTTTTTTAAGAACTTCTTTACATTCTCATCCCACTCGTTCTCTAACGTCCTGTCCAAGGTAAACTGATTCATGGACGTCCCCGTAACGCAGATCATCTCGTGGTTCTCATACTGGATATTGATGTAAAGCCCGCCGACCTGATCCGGATAGATTCCCGGGACTTTCCCGGCAACGAACCGGTCTCTGGCGGATGGGGGCATCTGAAATACAATGCGGAAGCTCTCCGGAAGCCGTTTTCCTTTTATTAAGGAGTAGCAGACCGGCTTTAAGGTCTTCCATGAAGAGTACTCTTCGATCCTGTTTTCTTCCAGTTCCTCTTCAGAAAAATAGCCCTGACGAACCTTTCCGTCGATGGTGAACTGGTTGTAGGTCACGATCTCCGCTTCCCGCACCAGAAATTTATCAAAGATCTCCCCGATGAAAAGCCCTGCCGTAAACGCTTTCTGCTCTTCGATCTTTAATGCAACCATTCCTTACCTCCGCATTTGTTTCCTGCTGTAGCTGTCACCGAAGCCTTCGGCTGATCCCATACCTGTCCGGTATTTCTGGGATCATGAATGATCCGGGTCTCTGCATACCTTCTCAAATATCTCAAAGAAATCCGCCGACGTCTTCTCCCCGTCAGTTATGGAAAGATTTTTCCACAGACTGTCGTCCCTCGTGAGATGAACATTTGCCGCATACTCTGAGTATATCTCGTAGAACGCCTCATTTTTCTTCTCCCGGATCATCTCTTCCTTACGGATCTTTGTCGCAGCCTCATCGTAATCGTTCACGCAGCGCAGGATATAATATTTCCCGTCTGACTCGATCACATCGCTGATCTCCCCGGTGGACAGGGCATAGGCTGCCTGCTCATAAGCATCCGGGCTCATGCCTCTGGATATCTTTTTCCCGATCTCCTGATTTTCGGAAACCGCCTTCGCGACGGTCAGAAAATCCGTTCCCTCCGTCCGGACCTTTTTCAACGTCTCATCTGCCTGATTCCTGTCGGAGAGTGCGATCTCATCCACGGTGATGACCTTTGCCTCGCTGTCGCTGACTTCCAGATTGACACTCTCTGTCAGCGTCTCCACCAGCCTTTCTGCCTTCCAGTAGTCTTCATACAAAGATTCTACCACATCCCGGTCAATTTCGAAACCATCTCCCGCGTTTTTTAAATTTTCCATGTACTGTGCCGCCGCCTGCTTTACCAGGTCCCGCTCTTTTCCTGAGAGCGCGATCTTTTCTTCGTCCGCCATGCGGCTCATGGTCTTTAATTCCTTCAGGAAATCGTGGATCTGGGACATCAGAGTCTCCCCGAAGGTGGTGCCGGACTCGTCCACCACCGTATCCCAGATCTTATCTGTATATAATTCTTCATAACGGAGCCTCTCTGTGGTGACGATCACCATCGTCTCGGCCTTCCCGTACTCTCTCTCACTTTTTCTGCCGGAAAGCAGCGTTTCCTTCACGCCGCATCCGCAGACAACTGCTGCCGCGAGGACGACCGCCATAAGCGTCCTTCCCCATCGGTTCCATTTTCCCATATTTCTGTCTCCGATTTTATACTAACCATAACGTTTCCGATGGCAACTGTTTCACGCCTTCCCGGTTACCCCAAAAATTCCATTCCGAATCTTATATCGCGTCCAGTTCCTTCAGTTTCCGGTACACGAGATGCACCGGCAGTCCCATGACATTCGCGTAGGACCCCCTTAATCCCTCGATATACCGTGCAAAAAATCCCTGAACCGCATAGGCTCCCGCCTTATCCATTGGCTCCTCGGAATCCGCATACTCCCGGATCTCCGCCTCCGTCATCCCGGATACCTGGACGTCCGTCTCATCGTAGAAGGACACAACGGTATCTTTTCCGCCCGCTGCTCCCTTTTTCACAATGCACACGCCCGTGTAGACCTGATGGCTCCGTCCCACGAGACTTCTTATCATCTCATATGCCTCTTCATGGCTCTTCGGCTTTCCAAGGATCTTACCGTCTGCCGCGACCACCGTGTCGGATCCGAGGATCACCTTTCCCTCCGGCATGTTTTTTGCGACATCGACAGCTTTCTGCTCTGCAAGGCTCATCACGACCTCCGCGGGCACATCCGATGTAATCTTCTCTTCCACATGGCTCACGATGATCTCTGGGACGATTCCGATCTGTAACAGCAGTTCTTTCCGCCGCGGTGAACCGGATGCCAGAATGATACTTTTCTTTTCCATCTTATATTTCATTCCTTTATGTGTTTTCCGCATGGACAGGAAAGAGGCGGTCTGACATAAACTCCAGCCGCCTCATTCTGTTCTGATTACAAACTTCTCCATTCACCGTGAAACTCTGTCCCTGAAAGGGCGCCGTTTCACGATTTCTGTTTTTTCGATAATCAGAAGCTTAATTTTTCCTCAAAATAGCTCTTTAACTCTGCAATCGGGATACGAACCTGCTCCATGGTATCTCTGTCACGAACCGTAACCGCACCGTCTGTCTCAGAATCAAAGTCATAGGTTACGCAGAACGGAGTACCGATCTCATCCTGTCTTCTATAACGTTTACCGATATTTCCTCTGTCATCAAACTCACAGTTATAGTACTTGGAAAGCTCTGCATATACCTTCTCTGCACCCTCGTTTAACTTCTTGGATAACGGAAGGATACCAACCTTCACCGGAGCGATCGCCGGATGGAAGTGCATAACGGTGCGGACATCGCCACCCTCTAACTCTTCCTCGTCGTATGCGGAGCAGAGGAATGCAAGTGTCACACGGTCTGCACCGAGAGACGGCTCGATTACATACGGAATGTATTTCTCATTTACTTCATCATCAAAGTAGGACATATCCTGACCGGATACATTCTGATGCTGTGTCAGGTCATAATCGGTTCTGTCTGCGATTCCCCAGAGCTCGCCCCAGCCGAACGGGAATAAGAACTCAAGGTCTGTGGTTGCCTTACTGTAGAAGCAAAGCTCTTCCGGAGAATGGTCGCGGGCGCGCATCTCGTCCGGCTTGATGCCGAGATCCTGCAGCCACTTGATGCAGTACTGTTTCCAGTATGCGAACCAGTCAAGGTCTGTACCCGGTTTGCAGAAGAACTCTAACTCCATCTGCTCAAACTCTCTGGTACGGAATGTGAAGTTACCCGGTGTGATCTCGTTACGGAAGGACTTACCGATCTGGCCGATACCGAACGGAACTTTCTTTCTGGATGTTCTCTGTACGTTCTTGAAGTTTACAAAAATACCCTGCGCTGTCTCCGGTCTTAAGTAAACCGTGTTCTTTGCATCCTCGGTAACGCCCTGAAATGTCTTGAACATTAAGTTGAACTGACGGATATCAGTAAAGTCATGCTTTCCGCAGCTCGGGCACGGGATCTGGTTATCATCGATATATTTCTTCATCTGCTCCTGGCTCCAGCCGTCGATCGGAGTTTCCGGCTCAACGCCTTTTTCTGCCATGAAGTCCTCGATGAGCTTATCGGCACGGAAACGCTCTTTACATGCCTTACAGTCCATTAACGGATCTGAGAAACCGCCGATATGTCCGGATGCCACCCATGTCTGGGAGTTCATTAAGATCGCGCAGTCAACACCTACGTTGTACGGGTTCTCCTGAATGAATTTCTTCCACCATGCGCGCTTTACGTTATTCTTAAGCTCTACACCCAGATTTCCGTAATCCCATGTGTTTGCAAGACCTCCGTAAATCTCGGAACCCGGATATACAAAGCCTCTGGATTTCGCAAGTGCTACAATTTTTTCCATTGTCTTTTCCATTGTGACTCTCCTCTTGATCTCTTTCTGTCCGTGCTGGTCTGCGCGGCAGAGTAATTCTTCTATTGTAACTGTCCAGCCCTTCAACCAGTGTTTTCTTACGGCCGGCGCAGGAAAACGCGCAGACCGGCTGAACAGTTTTTCACTATTTAAATATAATATAGGACGTCTCACCTTCCGGTGTCTCGGCCATACTTCCGTTAAGGGTCACACCCTCAGACACATACCGGACCTGTCCGTCTGTCTGGATCTTTGCGCTTCCCTTCACACATACCACATAGAGCTTTTTCTGTTTTGTTATATCTACAGCGGAGACCTCGGTATTCTCGTCTCCCGCCTTGTAGAACGTGGATCCGACGATATAGCCCTTTTCCACCCCATCCGGAACGGAAACGACATCCAAGCTCTCAATCCGGATCCCACTCTCAGTATCCGGATACTCTTTCGCGAAACGAAGATATTCCTCCGGATCCGGAAATTTGATGAGAAGCTTTGCAGTTCCGTCCTTCACGGTGCATTCCGCGATCTCAGCCTTTTTTTCGCTGCTTCCGGACTGATTTCCACTCTCAAACACGCCCAGCATTTCTTCTGCGTAAGCTTTTAATTCATCAGCACTGTAGTAATCATTCTCGTAAGTCTCCACATCTGCACTGGTAACGGTTCCTTCCTTTGTGACATAAAGGCTTGTCTCCGTCGGGGCAAATGCGGTCGTTCCGTTTCCTCCGCCGCAGCCGTTTAAGGCAAGCGAAAGAAGGAGAATGGCTGCTGCCGTCTGTCCTTTTTTCATGAATTCCTCCTTATCCCTAAAAATCCGTAACGCTTCAGTACCTTCATCGTTACGCACGGATATTCCGGTATCTCCGACTGTACGAATAAGCCGCACAGATATCCGCTATTTTTAAGGATTACCCTATTTATATACAAGAACATCCAAAATGTCAAGTGAATGGAAGGTTTTATCTACGAATCGCCGCTTATTTTCCGCTACGCACTTCGTAAATTCTTCCAGAACTTTCTCTGTGACCGTAAAGGTATAGAGCTTTTCCACCGGCGACGCAAGGACATACTCCCAGGTATAGATCGTGGAATCTTCCAGTCTTCCCAGAGGCTTTTCCATATACTCACCGTTGATCTCCATGAGTTTCAGTTCAAAGACTGCCCGCACAAGGCGATTGGGGATCGCGCTTTTCAAGAGCGCCCTGAGGGACTGATAGAGAAGCTTTAAGGTCTCCACTGCCTCCAGATTTTCTCTCCCGTAGTAGTCCGCAAACTCCAGAAAATAGGAGCCGTAACACGCCGCCTCCATATCCTCCGTGATTTCCCGGAAGTAGTTCTGTACATCCACAGAGACGAGAGAGTAGGCATCCCGGCCCTCATAGAGGGCAAACGTGCCGAATACAAAAGGCGCGGATGCCGCCATCAGCGTGCTTCCCGGTCTTCTTGCGCCTCTGGCGAAAGCCGTGATCTTTCCCCGTTCACAGGTCAGGATCACAAGTCTTCTGTCGTATTCGCCCGCCGGGGCGGATTTGATGACCATCCCGGTCAGAATCACCTGTTCTCTCATATCTTAAATGTCTTTCGAATTATAACCGTAGTTCTTCATGTAGAGCTCGGAATCTCTCCATTCCTTGCGTACCTTGACCCAGAGCTTTAAGTTGACCTTCGTGTCCATAAGGTTTTCGATCTCGATCCTGGCTGAGGTACCGATGCGTTTTAACATCTGGCCGCCTTTTCCGATGACGATTCCCTTATGGGACTCACGTTCGCAGATGATCGTGGCATCGATATCAAAGATACCATTGTCACGCTCTGTCATGCGCTCGATCGTGACCGCGATTCCGTGGGGAATCTCGTCGGACATCATGCGCAGTGCCTTCTCGCGGATCAGCTCTGCTGCGATCTGGCGCATCGGCTGATCAGTGACCGTGTCCTCATCATAGTACTGCGGACCTTCCGGAAGGTACTGGAAGATCGTGTGGATCAGGGTATCGGTGTTCGTCTTCTTCATCGCTGATACCGGGATCACCTCTTTAAAGTGGTACGCGTCCTTGTAGGTCTCGATGGTCTTTAAAATGTCCTCTTTTTTTACCGTATCGATCTTGTTGATGACAAGGATGACCGGTGTCTTTACCGTCTGCAGCACCTTTAAGATATGCTGCTCGCCGGAACCGATGTAGGTCCCCGGCTCCACGAGCCACAGGATCACATCCACCTCGCGGAGTGTGTGCTCCGCAACATTCACCATGTACTCACCGAGTTTGTTTTTTGCCTTGTGGATGCCCGGTGTATCGAGGAAGATGATCTGACCGTGTTCGTCTGTATACACAGTCTGGATTCTGTTCCTCGTGGTCTGCGGTTTTTCCGATGTGATGGCGATCTTCTGTCCGATCAGGTGGTTCATCAGTGTGGACTTCCCAACGTTCGGGCGTCCGATCAGGGTCACAAAACCTGATTTATATCCTTTTTTCATGAAGTCTCCTTAATTCTTTTATATGTATCTCTCTCATGCCGAATTGCTCCCGCATCTACGCTTCGCTCCGGTCGGTGCTGGACATGTGCCACCGGCACATAGCACCTTCAAAAGGTCAAAACTTCTCCTGCAGGCAAGCCTGCGTCGAAGTTCCGGCCTTTTTTCCCTTGGTATTATGCAAACAGTGGCTTGATCTCTTTAAACAGCCCGCTGTCCGCCTTGATCTTATCCTCATTTCCGATCACACATACGGCCCCCGTCTCCAGAACTGCTTTTGTGATCGGTGCAAGAGCACGGATATCTTCCACGGTTGCGTTTAAGATCTCCTCGCGCTCTTTCTTTAGCATCTCATCCGTCACTCCGGAATACCAGGCGGAGAGTCCGCGGCTTCCCTGTAAGGACGGCGTCAGCGGTGTATCGATATCGCTGATGGTTCCGATGACATATTTTGTCATAGTGCGCTCATCTGCCTCAAAGTTCTCCAGATAATCCGGGATTCCAAGGTAGATATCGTCACTCTTTTTCACCTCCGGATCGCGGTAGGAAACAAAATATCCCTCGCCGGAACGGCCGATCCCGCTCATGCAGCCGTAAGCTCCGCCCTTCACGCGGATATTGATCCAGAGATAATCATAGCTTAACATCACCTTTAAGATCCGCAGTGCGCCGGTGTAGGAATATCCGCTCCCCGCGAAGGTTCCGCAGTGCGCCACATAGTTGACCTTTGAGGAGGAAGTAAAGCCCTCGTTTAAATTCTCCTTCGGAGCCGCAAACGGATAGATCTTTCCGCTTCCCGCCGGAAGTTTCCCGGAAAGCTTCTTCATAGCCCCCTCAAGACAGGAGAATCCCTCATCATCCGCCGTGTAGCTGACCGTCATATTTTCTCTTGTAAACAAAGCTTCCATCACACGCTTCAGGCCGGCGATGATCTCACTCTTCTTTGCGTCAAAGTTCTTCGCACAGTCCTCTAAGAACTTGAAGTACCCGATCCCGCCCGTCATATCGTTGTAATAGGACGTGTCGGAGAAGTAGGAGGTTGCTCTCGCGACTGCAGCTGTGTGTCCGGATCCCATGAGCTTCATCTGGGATTTGGACTTTCCTTCACTTAAGATCTCATTTAACCGTTTTTCATCATCTAAGACAGAGCGGTTGATGATCTCCTCGAGAATCTCAAATCCAAAATCAAGTTTCTCATAAAGTACCCGCGCACTGCAAACGAAGACCCCTGTAAAGCTTCCGGCTTTTGTGAGATCCGGGTAGGAGGTCACAGAGAAGGAAACTCCGCCGCTGTTTAAAAAGATCTCGCTGCTCAAATCGCTGTAGCTGTAGTTTTTCGTATCCACATATCCAAGGACAGATTTTAAGAGTCCAAGATACGGCAGGTCTTCCATCGGGACACGGTTTGTATTGAAGAGGACTTTCAGGTAACCGATTCCTGATGTAAACATGTTGTGGCGTACAACCGTGATGCCGTCCATCTTTCTCTCCTCAAAGATCAGCTTCGCCGGTTCTCTTCCGATCTCATCTCTCGTGAGCATCGGGATCTTTTCCAGATCCTCCTTTGGCGACGGGGTATCCTGATATTCCTTTAATTCCTTTGTCTGGCGCACCAGTGCTTCGATCTCCGCTTCGGAGAGACTGTTCTTATATTCTTTTAATTTCTTCGCTGTCTGTTCTTCGATCCGTGCTGTGAGGTTCTTCTTCGGGCTTGCGATCACAACAGCCTCATATGGGTTGTCAAGGAGGTACGTTTTGATCAGTCCTTCAAAATATCCGTTGTCTGCGCCTTCCTTTAATGCCGCAAAGGTATCCTCATATTCTAAGTGCATCATCGGATCACCGCCGTAAAGCCAGCTGTCCAGACACTGGAGGCCGTACATGAGTCCCTTCGGAGCTGAGCCGTAGTCCGCCTCACGGTACTGGAATTCATAGTTGTTGATCCCCGCTTTCAGGCTCTTCTCATCGATACCGCCGTCCGCGAGTCTCTTTAATGTGGACTTAACGACTTTTACAAATTCATCCTTCTGCTCTCTCTCCGCATTCTTCGCGATCACAGAGAAGTACGGCTGTAAGATTCCATACTCGTAGCCTCCCATGATATCGTCGCCGATCCCTGCATCCAGAAGTGCTTTTTTAAGCGGCGCACCCGGGGCGTCTAAAAGCACATACTCCAGGATCTGGAATGCCACATACTCCTTCGGGGAAAGTTCATTTCCCGCCTGGGTATTGATGGAAAGATATGTTGCATGGTCAAGGCTCTCGGACTCGGATACGGAGTAGAAGATCTCCCTCTCGATGGGTTCCTTGAACTTCTTCTGGATCCGGATCTCCGAATCCGTGTATACAAGAATACTCCTGTAATTTTCAATATGTACCGCCCTCATCCCGATGAGCGTCAAAATTGTCTCCCCCTTCATCGCATCCGCAAACATCCCGGCAGAGTCCGTCCTGGTAACATCATCGTTTTTCTGCCCTCTCATATCTTGCTCCGCCGAATTATGCCTTGCAAAATCTTATGCGCCATGCCTTACCATTATTCTATTCTGTCTTTTGTAACCGGAATCCTTCCGCCAAATGCAGGGAATTCCTCGGAATTTCCTGTTACATAAAAAAGCCGCCTCTCTCCCCGGCACAAAACCGGAAAGCAGATGCGGCTTAAAAATCCACAGTTTTTAATTTGTTTTCTTCTTTAACTGTCCGCGGATCGCGCCAAACAGTGTGAACGCGAACAGCATGATCACTGACGGAATGATAAATCCAAGTGTAGATAATACCAGCATGTATACAAGCAGGATCGCCATGGAAATGTCTACACGTTTTGTACCCGGTGTCCACATCGGAAGCCATAGTATAATACGTCCTCGTTTATCCCGCAACCAATTTTTAAACCTCTGATCCGTTTTGTTTTCATCACCACATCCCTTTATTTTGGGACTTCGGCAAGAGCCTGCGTATAAAAAGAAAAAGGAGCCGTCCCCAAAGGAACAGCCCCTGTACGCTTATTAGTTGTACTTGCGCTTTCTTGCCGCTTCAGACTTCTTTTTACTTCTTACGCTCGGCTTCTCA
>OLQS01001991.1_pt1 | contig 10890 bp, 9 predicted proteins | sample 1672291 | NCBI WGS metagenome assembly OLQS01 (sample SAMEA3136668, study PRJEB25190) | human gut metagenome | biome: human gut; feature: human-associated habitat; material: faeces | place: Austria | collected 2013
GTATTGATTTCTTTATCTGTGTTCTTAAAAGTGACAGGCAGAAAGGGATTCATGTTATACGCACCAATGACAATGATGTTAGTTGTGACCATGACATCCTTAGGAATGAGCGTTTACTCCATCTGCAAAAAAATATTCGTAACCGGAGGATTTGCCTTCTTAACAGATGGATTACAATTATTCTTTGCTCTTTTACTCATGGGACTTGGCTTATTGATTGCATTCTCTTCCGGCAAAAAACTTGTGGAGCGCAAACCTCAACCGAACCGTGATTCGCTTGTCCGAGAATAAAAATCTTCTGTTGTGAAAAAGCAGGAATTGCCCTTTAAGACAACTCCTGCTTTTTTCAATCGATTAAACTTCCCACATATGGAAATCCACCCGTCACATTTCCTTTTTCTATCTATCCTCTCACCTTTATCTATTTAAAATTTTCAGAATCATATCTGCGCTTCCCACATTATACCCTGCAACACCATAGATTTCTCTCATTTCCTGATTGACAATGACAATCAGCGGCAGTTTGCCCGGCTCCAGATACATCCTTCTTGCCAGCGTCTCCATATCTGCTCCAAAGTCGTCTACAAGAAACTGGGCATGCTCCAGTTCTGCGAGTGTTTTCGCAAGCGTCGGATCTTTCACTTCCATATCCCGGACTACAAAATACAGATTCGCAGGCAGTTGATTATATGCCTCACTCCTCTGTCGGATCTCATTTAAAAGATGTTCGGTCGGCTCTTTTCCTTCCTCCAACCAGAGAAAGAGCCCTTCCTTTTCGTTTACCAGTTCCGAAAGATGACATTGCGTTCCGTCTTCTTTCTGCACCGTAAAGTCTGTGATTGCATTCTCTTCCAGCATGTCTTTGACATCTGCCTCCTTCTGTTCGAGAACAATATGCCGTTTTTCCCCTTCTTTCAATACAAACACAAACTGTTTGGCAAACACATTTCCATTTGGCAGACGGTTCGCTGTGAGAATCTTATACTGTCCCGGGAACAAAGGGATCTCCCCATAGACTGGAAGCCCGCTCTCATCACTCAGCCGCAATGTCTGGTATTTCGTTCCATCAAATTTCGCGATCGTCCAGTTTTGATAGTATGTCCATGTCTTTCCTTCCTGCTGCTCGACAACAATCCCTGCTGTCCGCACTTCCGACTGTCCTTCATACTCTTCCAATGCCACAAATGCACCGTCCTTCCACACTTCCAGTATCTGGTCAGAAGGATTCAGACGGGCAGGGATTCCAAGTGTTCTTAATATCTGCACACTTACTACCCGTTTGGTCAGTGCACTTCCATATCCGGTGGTAAATGCGCCCTGTGCAGAAGTGATCAGATTTCCATACTCTAACTGCTCATCTGACTTCAGATGTGCACAGACAAATTCCCACACATACTTTGGCTCCTCCGCCATCTTCTGCCTCTCTTTCTCCGAGAGCCATGACAGCAGAAACCTTCGGAATGGACGAATCATCTCATTATCCACGCGCGGACATAAGATATACGGTACAAATAACTCTTTGTCCCATTTTCCTGCAAAGACTGCCGCCTGCCTGCAATGTTCTTCTAAACTATCTGCGGTAATATCCAGATAATCTTTCTCCCGAAGACTATTTAACAGCTCCATCTTGAGTGCAGGTTCCATCTCCTTTTCAAGAAATTTTGCAATCTCTCTCTGATTTCCACACGCAAGCTTCATAATCTCCACTGCACGCGCCCGAAACCGCTCCGGCATACATTCTGCTGCCTTTACCGCCACCTCTTCATCATAAAAAGCCGCTTCCTTTGCCATGCGTTTTTTTGTCGCTTTTCTGCTTTTTTCTCTTCCAAACAAAATTTCTTCTTCCGACTGCACGCAACGATTGACCGGAGAATCTTTCGGAGCGATTACGATCATCTCCGTCCATACATCTGGCTGACATGCTGTCTGCCCCAGTCTCAGTATACAGCTGTGCCGCTCTGCCACATCTACGAGTTGTTCCGCATAGGCTCCATCCTTGTATGCAGTCACCTGCAAAGTGCCAAATCCAGTCTCCAGCACCTTCTTTCCCTTTGCATCTGCACGGGCACAGGCAATTTCTCCAAACTCTGCATAGTTCAACACCCCAAAGCGGATCTCTGCTCCCGAAGCCGGAGTACTGTCAACATTGAGCACCGTCACTTCCACAGTGGTCGTTTTTGCATACGTTTTCAGCTGATTAGCCACAAGAGCCATACCTGTTCGTCCGACCTGCTCTTCCTGCGGTCTGACCGGAAGCAGCCAGCGGGAATGTACCATCATTGCCCGGGAGGATGCATTCGTGAACCACCCCTTATTCAGAACTTCCTCCGGCTCACATGCTCCCAGAAACTTCCACGTTCCATCGCTCCAGACTTCCACCCACGCATGATTATCATCACAGTGTGACCAAAGTGGAACATACACCTGCCTTGCCGGAATCCCGACACTTCGGAACACGGATACTGCAAAGGTGGACTCCTCCCCACATCTGCCATATGCGGAACGGTATACGCACTCTGCACTTGCAGTTCTGTCATCTGTCGTGCGATACGTCGCCTCCTCGGCACACCAGTAATTGATCTCCAAAATCGCCTTCGCCATCGAAAGCCCCTCAATCCTCTTATGCAACTTTTCATAGAAAAACGGCCGACACGGTGTCAGATCTTCATTATTTACTCGATGGTGGAGTATGTAGCCCGCAAAAATCTCCTCCGGAATCGTTCCTGCAAATGGACCTGCCTCCCATAAAAACACTCCATGTTTTGCATAAGATAAAAACAATTCCGCCTCATAATCTGCCGCATCGCTGACCGGCATCGAAGCATAAAGACATTTCAGCGCCTCCGCCTCATCGTTACTGCATTTGACAAGGGCAGCCTCCACCTCTGTTCTTCTCTCTCCAAGACGGTTCAGCTGCGCTTCAAAGCTACGCTCTATCTCCTGCATAAATTTTTGTGTAAACATATCGTTTCCCACCTCTCTTTCAGCATCTTTCATCTGTTTTCGCCTGATCTTTTCTCATTATAGCACCTCATTTTATGACTCAACAAGATACTTTTTTTAAAGTTTAAAGCACTTTTCCCCATATGCAAATGAGGCTGCCATCCTGCATTTTCTGCAAGGATGACAGCCTCATCTTATTTTATTGTAGTGTTTTCACAATACAATTATTTTAAGTTAACTTCAGCACCTTCTGCTTCTAATTTAGCTTTGATTTCTTCAGCTTCTGCTTTAGAAACGCCTTCTTTAACTACCTTAGGAGCTCCGTCTACTACTTCTTTAGCTTCCTTTAATCCAAGTCCTGTGATTTCACGAACAACTTTGATTACTTTAACTTTAGATGCTCCAGCAGAAACTAATTCTACGTCGAACTCATCTTTCTCTTCTGCTGCTCCAGCTCCGTCTCCAGCTGCTGCTGCAACTACAACACCTGCTGCTGCAGATACACCAAATTCTTCTTCACAAGCTTTTACTAATTCGTTTAATTCTAATACTGATAACTCTTTGATCGCTTCGATCATTTCAGCTGTTGTTAATTTTGCCATTTTACTTACCTCCATAAAATTTGCTTTATTTTCGTTTTTTGATTTTTATAGATTATTCAGCTGTTACTTCAGCTGCTTCCTCTGCTGCCGCTTCTACAACTTCGCCATCTTTTTCAGCGATTTGTTTAATAACACGAGCAAAGTTTGTAATTGGTGACTGAATGCTTCCAAGGAATTTGGAAAGTAATTCGTCTCTTGAAGGAATCTTCGCTAACTCGTTTAAAGCTGCGCTGTCATAAACAGTTCCTTCTACTACACCAGCTTTTAATTCTAATGCTTTTGCGTCTTTTGCAAATTTGCAAAGAATTCTTGCCGGAGCTGTTGCATCGTCTTTAGAAATTGCGATCGCGCTTGGTCCTTCTAAGTAAGAATCAAGTTCAGCGAACTCTGTTCCCTCGAATGCTTCCATGATCGCCGCGATGATCTCACTTCTTTTCTGGATCTTTCCGCTCTCGATCCTAAGAGAGGTTGCCGTCGCCTTGATGTCATCCGGAAATTCTGTCTGATTGACGTTGACTCCTGTTCCCGGTATCACATACTGGATCTCCATGAGTTCCGTGCTCATCTCTGTCAGGATCCCACAGATCTTCTTCTTATTCAGAACAAGGTCATTCGGCCATTTGATCTCAGATCTCAGACCCGTTGCGTTTTCAATCCCTTTTCTCGTGGCAAGTGCCATGACAAGAGTCAGCATGGACGCCGCCATTGGATCGATCTGCGGTCTTAAAAGCATACTCATCCAGATCCCCACACCTGCGGGAGATGTCCATACGCGACCTCTTCTGCCTTTCCCGCCGAGCTGCCGCTCCGCCACCGCCAGAGTTCCGTGGGGCGCACCCTGTTCCGCAAGACTCCTGATCTCATTGTTCGTAGATACAGTCTCCTCGAAGAACGCCACCTTCGCTCCTGCCCATTTCGTGTGGATCGTGCTTTCCAGCTCCTCCTTTGAGAGCACATCTGCCGATCCCTTTAAAATATATCCCTTATTCCGAACGGCCTCGATCTCATAGCCCTCTTCCTTTAACTGGTTAATGACCTTCCAGACCGCTGTTCTTGAAACGCCGAACCTCTCACAAAGTTCCTGTCCGGAAATATAGCCATCTGTCTCCTTCAATAACTTCAGGATCTCTCCCTTCATCTCATTACCTCCACCAGATACTCATTGCGCTTAAACATGTAAAGATCAGCAGGACCGTACCAAATGCCATCTGGAACACTGCCGCCGTTCTTCTCCGTCTCTCCCTTTTTGTCCGGGACAGCCAGTATTTTCCTGTGGCAAGGTTTAAAACCGCCGCCAGAAAAAAGATCACCGGAAAGAGGAACATATACTCCTCCGGGTCAAGGAACGAAATGACGGACATGACCACCACCGCAATGCCGATGATAATGTGCATGGCATCAAGTGCCATGGATTCGCTCCTTACTTTCCTTCTCTTATTGTTTTCCGCCATATTTCAGCGTTCTCCTCATATCTTCTCTTATCTGCCGCATAATCAGGTCTTCCCGAGAGGATCTCCTGAAGCTTCCCGACGATCTCATCCGGTGTGTAGACCCGAAATGCTTCCAGCTGCATTTTCTTTGCGAACACTTCCAGAACTGCTCCGTAGAGATCCCTGTAATCCCACTCCGGGCGAAGACGCAGTTTTTTCGCAAGAAACGGGAATATCTTTTCCGTATAGACACGGTACCCGCTAAGCTTCGCAAAGTCTTCTTCCTTCACATAGGGTCTCAGCCACTCCTTGAACATGTCAAGTTCTGACATGATCCTGCCAAAATAATACGCCTCGGAATATGGCATGTCAAGATAATATTTCCTCCCGCAGAGTCCATAAAGGAAGCGCAGGCCGTCAAAATATCCAAGTTCCATATTTTTCTTCGTTCTCTCGCTGTCGAACTCTAAAATCCCGCCAAGATTCCGCTTCGGCGCGATCTCATGGATCGTCACATCCTTTGGAATATCCATAAAGATGCGCCTGTCCACACCGATCCCGTAGAGCCGGATCACAATAAGATCCTTATAACCCCTATCTGTCAGAAGATCCACCGGAACATTATTGACACTTCCGCCGTCCAGATATGTCTTTCCACCAATCTTTTCCTGCTTGAAGCCGGGAAAATACGCGCTGGCCATCAGCATATCTTTCATCGTCCCCGGCGGGGCTGACTTCACGTCAAAATCCTCTTCCCTCCGGTCCGTGACGGAAAAGGACGCGGCGCAGAAATCCCAGGGTGAGCGTCTGATCCGCTCCTCATCCACAGTATCTTCCAGAAGCTTTTTCAGAGGACTGATATCGAGTCCCCTGTCTGAAACCACCCGTTTGAATTCTGCCGCCGCGTCGGTCATTTTCATGGATCGAACGCCGAATTTCTTTAATTTTCCAATCATGGAATCGTCAATCTGAACCACCGTGGAGTAGGTCATATTTTCCCATATCTTCTCCGCCGTTTCAAGATCATCCATGCAGATCAGGGCGCCGTTCAACGCCCCTACGGACGTTCCGGCAACTCCCCGGATCTTCACTCCGGCTTCCCGGAGTGCTTTCCAGACACCGATCTGATATGCACCCCGGGCTCCTCCACCCTCTAAAACGATCCCATATTCTTTTTCAAGATCAATTCTCAGTTTCACTCTTCTTTGCAATCTCCGTCACGCTTGTCACAAGACCTGCGAGAGACTGGATCTCAGACGGAATGATGATCTTTGTTGCCTTACCGTCTGCCGCCTTCGCGAATGCCTCAAGACTCTTTAACTGTAAAACTGCCTGATCAGCACCTGCCTCCTTGATCATCCGGATACCATCAGCATTTGCCTGCTGGATCTTTAAGATCGCTTCAGCCTGTCCTTCCGCCTCGCGGATCCGCTTCTCCTTCTCCGCCTCCGCGTGAAGGATCGCTGCCTGCTTATCTGCCTCCGCATCGAGGATCGCGGACTGTTTCTTACCTTCTGCCACAAGGATCGTAGACTTCTTCTCACCTTCCGCGCGGAGGATTGCCTCACGGCGTTCACGCTCAGCTTTCATCTGTTTCTCCATGGCATCCTGGATCGCTGCCGGCGGAATAATATTTTTTAACTCCACACGGTTGACCTTGATTCCCCACGGGTCTGTCGCAACATCCAGCGCGGAACGCATCTTTGTGTTGATGGTCTCACGGGAGGTCAGCGTCTGATCGAGCTCCAGATCACCGATGATGTTGCGGAGCGTAGTAGCGGTCAGATTCTCGATCGCCATGATCGGATTCTCAACGCCGTATGCGTAGAGCTTCGGGTCCGTGATCTGGAAGAACACGACCGTATCGATCTTCATGGTTACGTTATCCTTTGTGATCACCGGCTGCGGGGCGAAGTCAACGACCTGTTCTTTTAAGAGAACGCGCTTTGCAACACGGTCGATAAACGGAACCTTAAAGTGGATTCCCACGTTCCAGGTCTCCAGGTATGCGCCAAGCCTCTCCACGACCATCGCCTGTGCCTGAGGCACGATACGGATGCAGGAAACAAGGATCAGCAGAATGATAAAGATCAGTACTAATACTAAAATTGCTGGCATCTTTAAGTCCTCCTTTATAAGTTTTGGGGAAAATTTCATTTCTGGCTTTCAGAGGTTTCGGAAACCGGTTCCACGATAAGCTTCACGCCCCGGACTTCCTTTATGAGCACATGGGTCCCCACAGGGATCGTCACTGCGTCATCCGCAGATCTCGCCGTCCACTCCTGCCCATTGACGACTGCAACTCCGGACGGCTCATTGTTGTCGATCTTTGTGATCACTTTCGCCTTTCTTCCGATCAGTCCGTCCACATTCGTCTTCACGGTTTCCCGGTTGATGAACCGTGCCGCGAGCGGTCTCGTAAAGAGCAGCATGAGAAACGATACGACCAGAAATACTACAAGCTGCATTTTTACAGAAAAGCCAAAGATTGCAGCGAAAAACGCAAACAACGCGCCGCCCGCAAACCAGATCGTCGTGAGCGCCATAGTCGCCGCCTCGATTCCGATCAGAATTACAAAGGCTACCAGCCATCCGATCATATCCATAAAATCACTCCTTTACGCGCGCCGCTGTCTCGCCGTCTCGAACATCAGGATCGATGCTGCGATGGCGGCATTTAAGGACTCCACCTTTCCCGCCATGGGGATCTTCACCCAGGTATCTGCCAGGTTGGAAAGCTTTTCTGTCAGCCCGTTTCCCTCATTTCCGATCAGGAATGCTATATTACCAGTATAATCTTCCTGTTCGTAATTATTCTTTCCTGCGAGATGGGCCGCAAAAACACGGATTCCCCGCTCCTTCAGATCCAGGACCGTCTGTTCCAGATCATCCGTATAATAGAACGGGACACGGAACACGGATCCCATGGTGGAGCGGATCACCTTCGGGTTATAGAGGTCCACAGTGTCACGGCTCATGATAAGTCCCGTGATCCCCGCACCTTCTCCGGCTCGCAAGATCGTTCCGAGATTTCCCGGATCCTGAAGATTTTCCAGAACCATCAGGTGGGCGGGACGATCATTCTTTAAAAGATCCTCCATTCCATAGGAAAATTGTCTGACAAGTGCCAGCACACCCTGAGGCGTCTGTGTATCGGACATTGCCGCAAACACCTGATCACTGACAAGTTCATATCCCGGGTATTCTGCAAGAATTGCGGCATTCTCCGGATTTTTCGCGAAGGTTTCAGAAACATAGATACTTTTAACCTGATCCTTCGGGAGCTCAGCGGCCATCCGCACTCCCTCGACAACGAAAAGTCCCTGTTCATTTCTCGCTCTCGCTTTCTTCTTTAACTCAATGACCGCTTTTACCTGATCATTTTTTGTACTCGTGATCATCGATCTGCCTCCGGGTCAAGCTTTTCCACTTCATCCATCCAGATCCGTCTCGCCGCGTCACTCGGCATTCTCAGATCTCCTCTCGGAGAAACAGCAACCGATCCGACCTTTGGACCGTCCGGCAGGCAGGAACGCTTGAACTGCTGCGCAAAAAAGCGGCGGTAGAAGGTATTTAACCACTTGTAGATCACCGGATCCCCGTAAGCTCCCGCAAAAGCGATCTTCGCAAGGCGGTAGATCTTTGCCGGGTGATAGCCGTAACGGAGAATATAGTAAAGGAAGAAATCATGAAGCTCATAAGGTCCGACAAGATCCTCCGTCTTCTGGGATATTTTTCCATCCTCCGGCGGCAGAAGCTCCGGGCTTACCGGTGTATCAAGAACATCGTATAGGACATCCGCAAGGGCCTTGTCACCGCAGGTATCCGCATAGTAACGGACAAGATGGCGGACCAGCGTCTTCGGAACAGAAGCGTTCACGCCATACATGGACATGTGGTCACCGTTGTAAGTAGCCCAGCCGAGAGCAAGCTCGGACATATCTCCGGTTCCGATGACCATACCGTTCGTCTTGTTCGCAAGGTCCATAAGGATCAGTGTGCGATATCTCGCCTGAGAGTTCTCGTAGGTTACGTCATGGATCGCCGGGTCATGTCCGATATATTCAAAGTGGAGGGACACTGCTTTTCTGATATTTATTTCTTTTAATGATGCCCCCAGTTTCTTCGTCAGCATGACCGCGTTATTGTAGGTCCGGTCTGTGGTCCCGAAGCACGGCATTGTAACTGAGAGGATATTTTCTCTCGGAATACCCAACAAATCGAACGCTCTCGCCGTGACGAGAAGTGCCAGCGTAGAATCGAGTCCGCCGGAAATTCCTACCACTGCGCTTTTTACACCGGTGTGGGCAAGGCGTTTCTTTAAGCCCATCGCCTGAATCGTTAAGATCTCCTCACAGCGCGCTGTTCTCTCCTCCGCGTTTGATGGAACGAACGGTGCCGGATCGATATAGCGTTTTAAGGTCAGATCCACCGGTTCTAAGGTGAAGTCCATGAAATCATAGTCCTCAGCCTCAACCCCCGGCTGGCATGTGGTCATTCGTCTTCTTTCATTTTTAAGGCGGTAAAGATCGATATCTGCCGTGATCATTCCGTTTTTAAAGCGCTCGGATTTCGCAAGGATATTTCCGTTCTCTGCGATCATGTCATGTCCGCCGAATACGAGATCCTGGGTAGACTCACCCTCTCCCGCATTGGCGTAGATATAAGCGCACACAAGGCGGGCAGACTGGCCTGAGATCAGCGCCTCACGGTATCCGGCCTTTCCTGTTGTCTCATCGCTGGCGGAGCAGTTCGCGATCACGGTCGCTCCGGCCTTCGCGTGGGATACACTGGGCGGATCCATCGTCCAGACATCCTCACAGAGCTCCGCAGCAACCACAAGTTCCGGGATATTTGTACAGCGGAATAAAACCTTACTTCCAAACGGGATCAGGCGTTCTCCCCACTCTACCACATCCGGCTTTACCGGACCCGGATTGAAGTGGCGGAGCTCATAGAACTCAGAATAGTTCGGGAGATGCCTCTTCGGAACAAGTCCCAATAATTCTCCGCTCTTAATGACAGCTGCCACGTTATAAAGTTTTCCGTCCTTCATCCACGGGAGTCCGATGAAGGTCAGCATATCCATCGCTTTTGATGCATTTAAGAGCCATAAGAGTTCTTCCTTTGCCTGATCGATCAGCGTATCCTGTAAAAACAGATCGCCGCAGGTATATCCGGTAAGCCCCAGTTCCGGGAACACCAGAATCTTTACGTCCTGATCCGCCGCCTCCTGCATCATCTTCCAAGTCTGCTCCCGGTTAAACACCGGATCCGCAACCTTTAAATCTGGGGTGGCTGCCGCCACCCGGATAAATCCATCTTTCATGTCTATTCTCCTTAATCTATTCTGACTTTGATGGCCGCGCTGCGCGCAGATATTCAGTCAATCCTGGAGTGTATTCCGTTACAGCAGCTGTTCCGTATCTTCGCAGCTACCCGTTATACAACAATTCAGTCATAAACGGTGCTTTCTATTGTTTTGAAAATTTCCGCATGGCTGAATGATTACTTTTTATTATACACTTTTTTTCTGAAAATAGCTATGGCTTTTCGATTGTTTTATATATATTTCATGAATCGTTCGACCATGTGTCAGTTCAGCAAGTACGTGTGCGCTGCAAGCCTGCCTGCATAGACACTCGCATTCTCTGAACTGCATATGGGCAACGCCGAAATGGCGAAAGGCTGTGCTCCCCCACTGAGCACAGCCTTTCATTCACGTACAATTTCCTTGCATTATACAGTTCCTCGAAATTGATACCCCTTCAATTTCAATGCTTATGCAGTATAACAAAATTTTACAGGAAATGCTATGGTAAATATAGTTAAATTTGCACAATTTTATTGTATATATTTACTATCTTCCGTACAAATGTCCGTCGTAGGAAAGCAGATTCGTTGTTTTTACAAAA
>OLQS01001992.1_pt1 | contig 10886 bp, 9 predicted proteins | sample 1672291 | NCBI WGS metagenome assembly OLQS01 (sample SAMEA3136668, study PRJEB25190) | human gut metagenome | biome: human gut; feature: human-associated habitat; material: faeces | place: Austria | collected 2013
TTTTCCAAATGAACTGTTGATCCTTTTATAGCGTTATTTAATAAATATTGTTGAATATATAAATCCTGACTAGATAATGATTTAATCCGCATTCTAATATACTGCTCTGGTGTAATGGTAAAATATTCTTTGATCATTTGATGATTATCCATATACAATTCTTTTTTATTCGATAAAAAACTAAAGTAAGGAATATCTCCTTTAAGCATAGCATATAGCTCTGATTCAAATAAATCTTTTCCATTTTTTGGATTAATTCGTATATGGAAGAAGAAATTTTTTGAAAGGATTAGCTGTCTTTCTCCTCCATCTGTCATAAACATAGGGTGATATGATAATTGAATAAGTTTAGAATAGTTTTGAGTATGATTATACAACATTCTGGAACTAAAGTTTTGAAATCGTCCCTCAAAAATCTTATTATTTTTCCAGATATATTCATAGCTTTTCCTAAATCCCAGACAAATCTCATCTACAAATCCATTATATCTATATTCTTTATGATTTATCTGTGGACTATTATATCCTTTCTTCGTTTTTGCATCTTTGTATACAAATTTCATATCTGAAGTTTTGGAATTTATCAGGATCAATCTTTTTCTCCCAGTTTTTATTCCGCCTTTTCCGCTTAAAGCACAAAATATATCCATCTCCTTATTTCCCCTTGGTAAAATCCCACTTCCTAATACTGAATTTTCTACAAATAATTTTGCTTTCTTGTTAGCGGTCAACGGAATATAATTTTTTTTGATATGTCCACAGAGCACTTCAATATCTATAAATACAGGATATTCCCCATGAGAAATCAAGTTTTCATAATGGAAATCCTGAATATCTAATATGTAACTCAGTGCAATATGACACCCCATTCTAACATAATAATTTTTTACTTCATCTTTATTTTTACATTTTTGATATTTTATTTCTTCTTCCCAACCGTACTCTCCAAAATCTGCTATTCTATATTTAAAACATGACAATCCTACATATTCATATAATATATTTAAGCATTCATAATAAATTTTTGATATCCTCAAATTTCTTGGTTTATAAAATACAGCATTTCCGTTTTTCAAAAAAATTTTCACCGTATGCTTTCCATTTCTGTGATTATCCCCTACTTTCTTAATTTTTGTAATCTCGGTATTATCTATATTTATACATTTTTTTATTTCTATTACATTTTTTTCCCATCTACTGATCAATTGATCATATAAATCCCAAATATCCCAGCCACATACAAATACCAGTCCTGCTTTTTTACGGATTTGTTTCGGGCATTTCTTCCACATAGCATTGAGAGCGGCTTCTACATTGGCACCTGTGCTCAATTCTGTAGTACCGGCAATAATGACTTGTCCACCAGCTTTCTCTACCTCTGTTGCATTTGTTGCAGTATTTGCCAGAATACGTTTGATTGCACCGTCAAAGTATTTCATTGGGCCACCGGCATTTTCACCTCCAATCGTTGTGCAACCTTCAGGAGCGGTAATTTTTGCGGCAGCTGAACCACCTTTTGCGGAGCACCAAATAGACTCACCGATATACTCATTCTTTCGATCCATCAAGAGGCGCAGCATTTTAGCTTGTACTTTTGGGTCTAAGTCACGGAATACCAAATTACCTTCCGGCTGGGCAAATTTGTAATACTTTTCATAGTCACGGGGGTTAAATTCAAGGTACACCATGAATTCTTGCGGTTCCAGGTAACGTTCTGTTAATGTGTATTGGTTCAATCCACCAGTAGTTCCTGCTCCTGCGCCATGAAGTCCATGGTGGAGGCGCCGTCGTGGGTCTCGCCGATCTTATAGTTGACGCCGGTGTAGAACAAAATCCGTTCTGTCGTGGTGGTCTTGCCGGCGTCGATATGAGCCATGATACCGATGTTCCTAGTGAACATCAATTGCTTATCGTTGTTTGCCATATTCTTTTTATTGCCTTAAAAATTAAAATCTGAAGTGAGCGAACGCACGGTTAGCCTCAGCCATACGGTGCATATCTTCTTTTCTTTTGAATGCGCCACCTTGGTTATTGAAAGCATCTACAATCTCTGCAGACAACTTGTCAGCCATAGTCTTACCTCCACGTTTACGAGCGAAGATAATAAGGTTCTTCATAGAAATTGACTCTTTACGATCCGGGCGGATTTCAGTAGGGACTTGGAATGTAGCACCACCTACACGGCGTGACTTAACTTCGACTTGAGGAGTAATGTTATCAAGCGCAGCTTTCCAAATTTCGAGAGCGGACTTTTCCTCGTTAGGCAATTTGCCCTTAACGGTTTCCAAAGCGGAATAGAAAATTTCGAAGGCAGTATTTTTCTTGCCATCATACATCAAATGGTTAACGAATCTCGTAACCTTTACATCACCGAAAACAGGATCCGGAAGGATCTGTCTTTTCTTTGGTTTTGCTTTTCTCATTTTGTTTTCAAAAATTTGTTCTTGTCGTTGGTTGCCTTTAATTTGTCTTCAACGGTTCCGCTGAACCATTTACTCAACCTTATAGCCTATCCAAATAACTCAAACCTGTTTTAATACTTAAATTTAAATCTCAGTTTGAAGGCATGTAATTAATTACTTCTTCTTACCTTTTGCGGCAGCTGCTGCTTGACCCGGTTTCGGACGCTTAGCTCCATATTTGGAACGTCTTTGCGTACGGCCGTTAACACCCGCTGTATCCAACGTACCACGTACGATGTGATAACGCACACCCGGAAGGTCCTTTACACGACCACCACGTACCAATACGATAGAGTGCTCTTGCAAGTTGTGTCCTTCTCCCGGAATATAGGAGTTAACTTCCTTACCATTTGTCAAACGTACTCTCGCTACTTTACGCATTGCAGAGTTAGGTTTCTTCGGAGTCGTAGTGTAAACACGTACGCAAACGCCACGTCTTTGAGGACAAGCGTCCAATGCGGGTGATTTACCCTTCTCCACCAAAGTTTCCCTTCCTTTTCTAACTAATTGCTGAATTGTAGGCATTTCTTTCTTTTTTTAAACTTTGAATGTGTTATTATTATTTATCTAATCTTTTCCTATTTCGAGCCGCAAAGTTACGTATTATTTTCGGACAATCAATAAGTTGTGCCTGTTTTTTTCGCATACTCCGCACTAAAAACGGTGCAAAGGTACATATTTGTTCCCGTTTGGCAAGGTAGGCCCTAGCCATATTTATTAATATTTAACATTCACTATCTCTATTTACCTCACTGGCACGTAAAGCGACTGGTGGCGGGTGCCGATATCACGCAATTTACCCGCCTCGACAAATTGATGCAGGCGGCGGCTGGCCGTACTGCTCGTCAGGCCGCAAAGCCGCTGGAAGGCGACACGGGTCATATATTCATGCTCGGCAAAATAACTCGCGAGCAATTGGTCGATACGATCAGGCTCCAATTGGCGGGAATGGGATTTGTACTTGGCTCGTTCCAGCGTCATCGTCTTCAAGCTATCTTTCAGCTCTACCTCGGGACGGAAAGCCACGGACTTGAAACGGATGGACTCCGCACGTATCTCGTGCGTGGATTGTACGGCCGGGCATTGCAACGTGACTTGCAAATACCCCAACCCATCGATATGTACACGTTTTCCTTCACGCAAATATTCCGCTGTCACCTCGCTTAAAGAGATAAGCACGGCGGCTACGTCTGCCGGCGTGACGGTACACCGTCCATGGATACGTTTGGCCAGATCATCCGTATCGATCGTGCCGGATGATACGATACGTGCGTGAAAACGAGGACGCTTCGTGCTGTCCTTCGATACCGGAGTCTTGTAAAAGTCATATTTTGCTGCCATATATCTAGTATGAGATTAAAAGGTTATTCATCGAAACATCGTATGCTATTAGTCATTTCACAAGGGTGATATGATCTTTTCACCTATGTGAAACGATCGTTTCATGATTGTGATACGTTCTTTTCACATAGGTGAAAAGATTATAAGCACTTAACAAAGGTACTACATCCATACCACTTAAACAATAGTTTTCCCTAGTATTTCGCACAGATTACTTTTATTTCAAATGACAATATAAACATTTGGAAAACCGCAAGTTAACAGCTTATATCCGCAAAATGAAACAGTAAAAACAACCTCTAAAACATAGCGTCATGAAAACTGTATTGGATTTTTTAGGCCAATTATGGCTTCGCTTCTTAAAACCGGACGGGTCGATCACCGTACCACACCCAAACGAAGGTAAAGCGAAACGATCGAGCAACAGCAACTCTATCCTTCAAAAGAGTCTGGAGACTTTCCTCCAAGAACGGATCGAATTCCACTTCAACTTGTTGAGCGAGGGGACTGAATATCGATACAAACAATTGGAAACGGATCGCTTCTATCCGGTGACGCAACGTGACCTAAATAGCATTTGCATGGAGGCAAGACGGACGGGGATCGATTGCAGGGATCGGGATGTGAATCGTTTCGTATATTCAAAAGAAGTAAAAGAGTATCATCCTTTCCGGCAATATATGGAGTGGTTACCCGAATGGGACGGGAAAGACCGGGTAAGCGATCTGGCACGACGGGTCTCCTCAGAACCGTTATGGGTGGAGGGGTTTCATCGCTGGATGCTCGCCTTGGCCTCGCAATGGATGGGTTCGGACCGAATGCACGCAAATAGCTTGGCTCCCATTTTAGTCAGCGAGCGTCAAGGATGTCAGAAGTCTACCTTTTGCAAGTCGCTGATGCCTTCTTCGCTAGTCCGCTATTACACGGATAGCGTAGACCTTAGCGGCTCGACGCAAATGGAGCAGAAGCTTGGATTGTTCGGACTCATCAACCTCGATGAGTTCGACCGGTTGTCCGACCGTAAAATGGCTTTACTGAAAAATTGGATGCAGATGGCCGGAATGAACGTACGCAAGGCACACGCCAAGCATTCCCCCCCTACCCCGCCTAGCCTCATTTATTGGCACTACGAACCAGAAGAACCTATTAAGCGACCCCACGGGAAGCCGCCGTTTCCTATGCGTGGAGGTGCAAAGCAAGATTAATTGCGAAGGTATCGAGCATGATCAAATCTACGCCCAGCTGAAAAACGAGTTACAAAAAGGAGAGCGCCATTGGTTCACCTCCGCAAAGGAGGAGGCGATCATGCGATCGAATGAGGCTTTCTATAAACGTCCGATCGAGGAAGATGTGTTCCACGCCTGCTTCCGGGCCGCATGTCCGGGAAACCTAAATGTAAATGCAGCCGTGAAACCTATGTCATCGAAATCATCCCTAGCACTTAAATCTTCTCTCCAGCTCCTCATCTGTCAGCATGGAGATAATCGTCTTTCCATCCGGGGTCAGGTTCGAGTCCGAACAAGAGAACAGGGAGGCGATCAGATGATCCATCTCTTCCAAGGATAAGGATTTGCCGGGACGGATAGCGGCGGCTTTGGCTAAAGACAAGGCGATGGCCTCGCAGATCTTCTCATGCACTGCGCATCCGGTCTCGATCGCCCGGTCCACGATATCCTTTACCAAATTTACCGGATCAAGGTTCTCTATACCGGCGGGCAGGCCATTGATCGCGTAATTGTCATTTCCCAGATTGCTCAGATCAAAGCCGACGAAGCACAAATCCTCCAATAAGGAAGGTAGTACAGCCGCCTCGGCAGCGGTAAACTCTACGATCTCCGGGAATAAGACTTGTTGGGATACACCTTGTTGCTGACGGATATTCGACAGGTATTGGTCAAACAAGATACGCACATGCGCACGATGCTGGTCAATAATCGCCAGACCCGATTTCAAGGATGTCACGATATATCGCCCTTTATATTGATAGCAAGGATTGCTTACCTCCGCAAACAGGTTTTCCGGGTTCGAAGCCTCGGCTGGCAATTCCTCGATCGGGGCATCCTCGAAACTCTCGGACTCCAGTTGGGCAGCCACTCGATCGTTCTCAAACCCTTGATATAATTTAGACCAATCGAATTCCGGTTTTTTATAGGAAGTAGTGTCAAACGGATTATAACTGGAATCCACTTGCACTTTCGGGGCCTTATAAGTACTAGGCTCACTTTTCTTGACCGGGTTGTAAACAGGAATATCGATCGCATCCTCCACGTCGAAATCAATCGTAGGGATAGCGCTCGATTTAGCCAACGCCTCCCGGGTAGCGGCCATCAAGATCTGCCAGATCGGTTGCTCGTTCTCAAACTTAATCTCCGTCTTTGTCGGATGGATATTGACATCGATCGAGGAGGGATCCAACGTGAAATAAACAAAATAATTCGGCATATCCCCGGCAGGAATCAATTGCTCATAGGCCTGCATGATCGCCTTATGGAAATAAGGATGCTTCATATAACGACCATTCACAAAAAAGAACTGCAATGCCCCTCGCTTCTTCGCCGAGTCCGGACGCCCCACGAAACCGGAAATAGTCACCATGGAACTTTGGGCATCCAGAGAGAGCAACTTCTGGTTTAAACTCTTACCATATATATTAATGATGCGCTGACGTAACCCCGACTCGGGCAGATTGAATATCTCCGCGTCATTATGATAAAGAGACATACCCACCTGCGGATTCACCAAGGCGATTCGCTCGAACTCATTGATGATATTCCGGAATTCCGTCTCATTCGACTTCAAGAATTTCCGGCGGGCGGGAACATTAAAGAAAAGATTCTTTACCGAGAAGATACTTCCCTCGTTACAAGCCTCCGGCTCGATACTCTCCAAATTGGAACCCGCGATGGATAGACAAGTGCCAAGCTCGGTCCCTCTAGCCCGGGTACGCAACTCTATATGGGCGACAGCGGCGATAGAGGCCAATGCCTCACCTCGGAAACCCATCGTATGCAAAGAGAATAAATCCTCGGCCGTAGAAATCTTAGAAGTAGCGTGCCGCTCAAAAGCCATGCGAGCATCCGTCTCGGACATACCTTTCCCGTCATCGATCACCTGTATCAATGTCTTACCCGCATCCTTAATGTTCACTTGGATATTGGAAGCGCCAGCGTCCACCGCATTCTCGACCAACTCTTTAACGACAGAGGCCGGACGTTGAATCACCTCTCCCGCCGCGATTTGATTGGCGATATGGTCCGGAAGTAAATGAATGATATCGCTCATTACCAGAACAAATACCAAAAGAAAGCAGCCAAGACCGCCAAGGCCACCGCCAGTTTCACATTCTTATACCTACGAGCCCGGGAATCCTCGCCTCGCCCCACGCTTTTCTTCAGATGCGAGGTACCTTCAATGAAAGTTCCCTTGATATGCGGCTTATATTCCTCCAACGGCTCCTCTACACCCATTTCACGTTTGACCTTGCTTATACGTTCCTCCAAGGCTTCCTTATGGGGGTCCCAATAAATAGGCTTATGATCAAATTGACGCGGCTTGCGCATGTTATAAAACGAGAAAAGTGCCATAGCTTTACCTATTAATTATGAATACGACGCTAATGTACGAATTTATTGCTTCTTTTCGGAGCATCTTGAGCTTTTCTTTTCACGACCTGATAAATATCATCCTTGTCTTTAGGACGGATATAATCAAACCAATAAAAGTCTTTCAAGTATTTCTGGTCGGGCTTCAAATCAGGAATAGGGGTCATCGTACCTGTTGGAGTCGGCCAGATCTTCAGTTTATCCAACTTATTGTCTTTTAGCCAGATCGTAAGGAAACCGCTCTTGGTCTCGTTCATGCCGACCATCGAACCGTCCTTCTCCAATGGGAAGAAAATCGATTCGGCGTTACCCGACACATCGATCTGATTCACGACCTGTCCCTCGAAATAAGCCTTCAAGTCATTTCCCTTTAATTGATTGAATGCGGTAGAATCGATTTGCTGTATCGCGAAAGCGAATTGCTTCACGTGAGCGAAATCGATCGAGCTATCATTCATAAATATCAAGATCGTATCCCCATAGATCTGATACTGTTCATTCCAAACGATAGGGTCCGTATACATATATAATATAGAGTCTCTTGTATTAAACTGCATCGAATCGCAAACACCTTGCATATCCGTCCGATAGAAACGGACGCCGTAATAAGCTTTTACTTCCCGGTAAAGGGAGTCCACCGTAGTCATCTTCAAGGTATCACCATGCAGAAACAATGTATCCCCTTGGCTGAATTCCAAGAAACGGGCGCTATCCGTAGCGAAAGCATACTCGGTCTTCTCATTGTAAAAGCCATATTGGCCTTCCAGCATGACATGCTGCGCCGTGTCTTGCAGACTCATATTACCGAACGCTTCCCCAAAACCCAGTTCCCGGTTGTAGGCGATAGAGTCGCCCGTCAAGATACGGTCGCCGGAAACCACCTGAGAACGATCCAATAGCAAAGAGGTATTATTCACGGTATCGTACCAACCTCTGGAAGAATAGATCGTGCCGCTATCCGAGACGATTATGGATGGTCCGAGGATCGTGGCGATCTTCGAGTCCGTATTATAATGCAAGGTATCGGAATACAACGTGAATTGCTCATTCTCCAGACGGACGCTATCATTGAAGATAGCCAATTTCGTACTAGGCGAATATTGCCCGTAAAAAGAAGAGAGCTGATTCAAAGAATCGACAATCAGACCTCCGTCGAAATAATATCCGATATCCGGGATTCGCTCATAGTTCAAGCTATCCGTAAACAAGGTAACCTGCCCATTCTCCATGCGGACATTCTCCCGCAAATAAGCGATCTGGGTATTTCCATCGTAAAACAGGTAATTTCCATACACGAACAAGGTATCCCCTTGTTCCATCCGGACATTACTAAACGCTTCCAAGGAATTGGTCTGCTCAAAGAAATATGCGCTATCGCAATACATATACGAACTATCATGGCGAAAACAAACATCACCATTCAGTACTTGAGCCTCGGCGTTCCTCTCCTTATCGAACGAAAGCGTATTCGCATGCTCCAAAAAGACCTTCGTCTTCTTGGGAGCGACACTATCTTTGGCGGCTACCACCGTGCTATCTTGCGTTTGCGCAAATACGCCAACCGATAAAGCACACGATAAGAGCGCTAGAAATAACCTGTTAATTAGTCTCATTCCTTAATCCAACCCGGATATTTGAAATCACAATTCCTCCAACCGTCACTAATACGCACGTAGGTTGATTTTTGTTTCTTCGTGATCCAGTCGTTCAATAATTCCTCACGTTTCTTAGCCTCTACGATCGCTTTCAAAGCTTGGAAGTCATCGGCCAAATTCGCCTTATGTCCTTCCGTCCGAGCTTTCAGCTTAACAATAGCTACTACCTCTTTCTGCTTGTTCGTCAACATGGTAAAAGGCTTGGAGATCTCTCCGACTTTCATGCCATATACCACCTTACCGATTTCCTGCGGAAGTTCTTGCATCTCGAACTTAGGGGTTCCCATATTGCTGCTCTCGTAATCTTGGTTTACCATCAAACCCTTATTATTACGTGTATCCTTGTCATAAGAGACGAATGTAGCGGCTTCCTCAAACGTGAACTTATTCGCCTGCAAATCATTGTACAATGAATCCAGACGAGTGGTAGCATCCGCCAACTCCTTATCGGAAACCTTCGGTTTCAATAAGATATGGCGGCAGTTGATACGGTCTCCACGCTTCTCGATCAATTGGATGATATGGTAACCATACTCCGTCTGTACGATCTGGGAGACACGTTTCGGGTCTTTCAAGTTGAACGCGACGTTCGCAAACTCCGGCAACAGCTGTGTCTTGCTCATGAAACCCAGCTCACCACCTCGAGACGCCGAACCCGGATCTTCCGAGTACAAACGAGCCAACGTAGAGAATTCCATCTTACCGGAATTAACCTGCTCCGTGAAATCACGTAAGCGGGCCTTGATAGCGTCTGTTTCCTCAAACGGAATCTTCGGTTCCAAGGTAACGATTTGCACCTCTACTGTCGTAGGGATGTTCGGCAGGCTATCCTGAGACAACTGGCTGAAATATTTACGCACCTCGGAAGGTGTCAGCTTGATCTCGCCGATCAATTGATGCTGCATCTGTTGCACTACCTGCTGCTCCCGCACCATCTCCTTACGCTCATCCTTGATCTGGGAAAATTTCTTACCGAAATATTCCTCCAATTTCTCGCGAGACCCGATTTGGTTCACAGCCATGTTCATCCATTGATCCACGCTCTGGATCACTTGGTTCTCGTTCACGGTAATACTATCGATCTTAGCTTGATTCAGATATAGTTTCTGTATCGCCATCTGCTCCGGGATCACGCAATACGGGTCGCCATCCAAACGGACCCCCTCGTTTTGATTATACAAACGTTGCGTCTCGATATCCGAACGTAAAATAGCGTCATCTCCTACCACCCACACAATTTCATCGATCACATTGTCTTGCGCCATTACAAGGCAAGAACAACAGGCAAGAAAGAATACACTTAAAATCTTTTTCATCATGTCTACCCATTTATAAAATTAGAGATCACGGCTCGGAATGGAATTCCACGTCACCGCTCCGGATCGCATCGTTATATAACTCGTCTTCAAATTTTTTCAAGAATTCAACTTTTCGTTGGTTGACCAGCATTTCCGTGACGTGCGGACTGGCATAATCATATGGCTCCACACTGCCGGAAGGTAAATATTCCTTGATATTCAACAGATAACAATAACTGCTATCCGCCACCTCAACATACTTATTCGCCTTCAGAAACGCATTCGGATTCGACACATGGATCGGTATATTATCCATTACCTCATCGAAATCAACCCATTTGTCGTAAAAGTACTCATAAATCGTGGCATTTTGCACACTATACTTCTCAATTTTTTCTAAAGAGGCCACATCTGTGGATTTGTACCACTTTTTGACGTCGGTAAGTCCCGGGGCATCAACCGGGATTTTCAAGAATAATCCCTTGATCAAGCCTTTATCCAAGATAAACTTTTTCTGGTTTTCCTCGT
>OLQS01001993.1_pt1 | contig 10883 bp, 10 predicted proteins | sample 1672291 | NCBI WGS metagenome assembly OLQS01 (sample SAMEA3136668, study PRJEB25190) | human gut metagenome | biome: human gut; feature: human-associated habitat; material: faeces | place: Austria | collected 2013
CCCAGCACGATGTCGATGGGCAGATCGCGCTGCTTGAGGGGCTCTTCGAGCAGGGCGTCGAAATCCTGATCGGTGGGCTGCCCCTTGCGGAACAACTCCACGCCGCACAGGGTCACCACCACATCGTCGGGATTGAAGTCCGCCCCGCTGCGGCCCACGGCGGCGACGATGCGCCCCCAGTTCGCGTCGCGCCCGTACAGGGCCGTCTTTACCAGCTGCGAGTGCCCCACCGTCCGGGCCACGCGCTCGGCATCGGCATCGGATGCCGCCCCGGCCACATGGATACGGGCAACCTTGGACGCGCCCTCGCCGTCCTTTACCAGCATATAGGCCAGATCCCCGAGTACGGAGGTCAGGGCGGCGGACAGCGCCTTGAGCGATTCCTCGTCGGACGCGGACACGCCGGATGCGCCGTTGGCAAGGCCATACAGCGTGTCGTTCGTGGAGGTGTCGCCGTCCACGGTCACGCGGTTGAAGGTCAGCTCCACGGCGTCGCGCAACATTTTTTGCCAGACGGAGGCTTCCACCTGCGCATCACACAGCACGACGGACAGCATGGTCGCCATGTTGGGGCAGATCATGCCAGCGCCCTTGGCCATGCCCACAAGCTTCACCACGCCGCCGGGAAGGGAGACTTCACGGTGCGAAATCTTGTGGAAAGCATCCGTGGTCATGATCGCCTTGGCAAAATCCTCCGGGGTCGCCTTGCCAAGGTTGGCGGCGAGGGCGGGGGCGGCCTTCTCCCAAAGATCCATCTTGAGCTGCGCGCCGATAACGCCCGTGGACGCGGGCAGGATATCCGACGCCTCAAGGCCGAGGGCGCCGGCCACCAGCTCCTGGGGCTCTTTTCTGAGACCGGAGATAATATAGGCGTGGAACAGTTCCAGTACCAACAGGAGGTAGAAAAGATGGAAAAACTGAATATATTATTATGCTGCGGAGCAGGGATGTCCAGCGGCTTTCTGGCACAGCAGATGCGCGGTGCAGCAAAAAAACAGGGGATCATGGCCAAGGTGGAAGCAAAGAGTCAGAACAATATAGCGGATGATCTTCCGAAGACGGATATTCTGCTCATCGGGCCGCATTTATCCTATGCGTTTGATGAATTAAAGGCGATGTGTGGTCCGTATGCAGTTCCGGTTCTGATGATACCGAAGGATATGTATGCAGGACTGGATGGAAAAGGACTGCTTGCTTTATGTATGGAAACGTTAAAGGAAAAGGGATAGAGCTATGAATACATTTATTAACTGGCTGGGCTCCAGCTTTGCACCAAAGGTCGCAAAGGCCATGGATAAAAAAATAATACGTACACTTTCCGGGGCATTGATGGCCAATGTGCCGATTCTGCTGCTGGGGAGTATCATCTCCATATATAATCTGCTTGCGGGTTATGTCTCCTTTCTTCCGGATCTTTCTCCGGTCTATAATTTCAGCTTTGGCATTATGTCGCTGACACTTGTTTTTCTGGTTGGCTATCACGGCGCAAAGGAATATGGGTTTAAGGATTATGGTGTGTCAACCGGCTTAATCGCTTTAATGATGTTCTTTATGGTGATTAAACCGTCTATTGCGGACTTTCAGTTTCAGGTAGCGTTTGGAAGATTCGGAGGCTCCGGTATGATTTCTGCATTCTTTGCGGGTATTGTGACCATTGTGATCAGTAATCTGTATTTCAAGCTGCATCTGTTTGAGGATTCCGTATCTCTTCCGGATTTTTTGATTCGCTGGCTGAATCAGGTTATTCCGGGAATTATCGTGCTTGTGCTTACTACCATCCTTATTTACTGGTGCAATATTGACCTATTTGAGCTCATTACCAAGCTGTTCTCACCACTGATCAGTATCGGTCAGACCTATCCGGGCTTTATGCTCTGTATCTTTATACCTGTATTCTTCTATTCATTTGGTATCAACAGCTGGTTTATCCAATCACCAGTCCTATCGGTCTTGCAGGAATCACCGCAAATGCAGCTGCATTTGAACAGGGGCTGCAGCCGACAAATATCTATACATCAAATGTAACCTTTTCGGTAATCTTTATCGGAGGTATGGGAATGACACTGGCTTTGAATATCATGATGCTCAAATCCCGCAGTAAGAGAATCAGGAAGTTCGGACAGATTGCTATGATACCGTCGCTGTTCAATATCAATGAGCCTCTGGTATATGGGGCACCGATTGCCTTGAATCCGATTTTAATGATACCGATGTGGATCAATGCACTGGTTCTGCCAACGATTGCATGGTTTGCGTTCTCCAGCGGTCTTGTCACGATTCCGCATGCTGTCATGAATGTGAACCAGCTGCCGATGCCGATTTGTTCCTTTCTGGCAACACATGGTGATTTCCGTGCCGTGATTCTGGTTGTAGGCATGTTCCTGCTGTCATGGCTGATCTGGTGGCCGTTCTTTAAGGCACATGAGAATAAAATGGTGAAGGAAGAAATGGAGATGGAAGCAAATGACTGATGAAAACAATGAGCTGATACTGAGTGCAATGGGGATTCTGACGCATGCCGGAGATGCCCGTCTGCATACCAAAGAGGCATTAAAATATGTACAAGCATTGCAGTTTGAGAAGGCGGATGCCTGCCTGAAGGAAGCCAAAAAAGAGATAACACAGGCTCATGCGGCACAGACAGAAATTATTCAGGCCGAAGCACGGGGTGTGCAGTATGAATACTGCATGCTGTTCAATCATGCGCAGGACACACTGATGACAATCAACAGTGAAATTGAATTGTGCAGTTCTCTAATCGATACCTTTCGCAGCTTTGCGGCTATGTTTGTAAAAAAGGAGGAAAGCTGATGAGTGTGTTTCCTGAAGGTTTTCTATGGGGTGGCGCAAGTGCTGCTGTTCAGATGGAGGGAGCCTATCTGGAGGATGGAAAAGGGTTGAATGTTGCGGATATCCAGATTTGTTATAAAAAAGCTGCAGGCGGCGGCAATACCAATTATACCAGAGAGCTTTTGAAGCAGCGTATTGCAGATGTGTAGGCAGAAAAGCAGCAGCAATATTATCCAAAGCATAAGGCGGTGGATTTCTATCACCGATATAAAGAATACATAGGTTGGATGAAGGAGTGTGGCTTTAAGGCATTTCGAATGAGTATCAGCTGGGCACGGATTTTTCCGAATGCGGATGATGAATATCCCAATGAAGCGGGACTTCGGTTTTATGATGAGGTGTTTGATGAATTGCACAGACAGGGCATCGAGCCGATCGTCACACTGACACATTACGATATGCCGTTAAAGGTGGTAACACATTATCAGGGATGGTATGGCAGAAGGACGATTGATCTGTATGAGCGTTTCGCACAAACCTGTTTGAAAAGATATAAGGACAAGGTTACATACTGGATCGTAATCAATCAGATCAACCTGATTTTTGGGGAGTCCTTCAGCTCATTGGGAATGGTTATGGATGAGTATGAGGATTTCACTGCCGAAAAATATCAGGCGGTGCATCATGAGTTTGTGGCAAGTGCGGGAATCGTCAAGGCTGCAAGAGAACTTGATCCTGCGTTAAAAGTCGGTATGATGCTGGCAGATCAGCTGACGTATGCAAAGACCTGTGATCCGCAGAATGTAAAGATAGCGATTGAGAAAAACCGGATGAAGGATTTCTTCTTTGCGGATGTACAGCTGCGTGGAGAATACCCGGGATATGCGAAAACGTGGTTTAAGAAGCATGGTATCACGATTCAGATGGAGGATGGTGACGAGGAGATGATCCGTTCGTATACCATGGATTTCCTGGCAGTCGCATATTATTATAGTCACTGTGTTGATGAAAATGGAAATCGGTGCGCCAATCCGTACACAAAGGCGACGGAGTGGGGCTGGACGATCGATCCGGTTGGATTGTACAATACGATGGCACAGTATTGGGATCGTTACGGCGTACCGATGATGATTGCAGAGAACGGTGTGGGGGTGGAAGAGGCATTGGGAAGTGATGGCTGCATACATGACGAATACCGGATTGATTATCAGAAACGCCATATTCAGGAGTTAAAGGATGTAATGGAAGAGGGTACGGATATCTTCGCATATACCATGTGGTCACCATTTGATATCGTCAGCGGAAACAGCTGTGAAATGGAAAAGCGGTATGGGCTTATTTACGTGGATATCGATAACGAGGGAAATGGCACTGGTAAATGTATACCAAAGGATTCCTTCTACTGGTACGCTCGCCTTATAAAATCGAACGCAGAGAACTTATAGGGTGCACAACGTGTGCCCATGTGATCGAATCAAACGCGGAGAATCGACCTATCATACAAAAGGAACTACTACAGAAAAAGAATAATAGTAAAAAAGATGCAATACAGAAATATGCAATTCATAGCGTTGATGAATTGCAAGATACCTGTAAGCATCTTTTCATTATTCTAAATACTTTCTTGTGTATGTGTCTTTATAAATTGTACTATCTCAAGAGAATTATGAAATCTCTTTATACATTGTCGAAAATCCGTTTCCTTGATCAAGTTGGCTACTGCGACCAAAGCATCCAGATGTTCGATATTATCTTTAGAACAGAAGGAAAAGAAGACCTGAAGCTTTTTTCCATTAATAAATTCTACCGGTTTTTTTAAAATTAACAAGGTCATGCCTGTTTTTCTGACCGTTCCTTCATTCTTCGCGTGGGGAATAGCAATTCCATCATCAATTATCATATAGGACCCATAATTTTCAAAAGAATACAGCATTTGTTCCTGATAACGCTGATCCACATAACCGTTTACTACGAGCAGACCACCTGCTGTACGTATCGCATCTCTCCAGTTTTCAGCAGGATAATTCAGAAGGATATTCTCTGCCGGCAGGATATCAAGGAGTGTTTGGTCACGGCCATCATCCCGTATCAATAAATCCTGCAATGCCTCGCTCAGGTTTTTCTTCAACTCCGCATAATCATGGATTGTGCAGGATTTTTTCACAGCCTCCAGAATAGCGGTCATACGAACTCGCTTTTTTCGCTTTACAAGCAGTTGCTCATCCAGCAGTTGAATATCCTCACTGCTTAAGACAGGATGCACATGAAGAATCGGAAGGTCGTTACAATATTTCAGAGTATTGATTGTTGTGACAATCATGTCCACCTGATGCAGCAGCTCATACTGTTTTAAATAATGGTAGGGAATACAATCGAGAACATTCACCTCATAGGTATCTGACAGCTGCTGTTCCAGAAGTCTGCTGGTTCCATATCCGTGCGAACAGATTATCAGAATATTCTTTTTCTTACTATTGTTTTTTTCGCACCGGTTAATTGCTGCCTTGAAATGCAATGTCAAAAGAGCGGTTTCATCCTGATCCTGATGCTCACCTGTAAAGAAATTCAACTCTGTAAGCACCTGCTTCATCACCTCATATTCCTTGGGAAACTGTTGTTGAATCAGGCGGTAATCCATATCTGATACAGGAATATGGTTCAACAGGCGATACATAGTCGGGCGAAGATGCGTCAAAAGACTTTCATAGAGAGTACGATCCTGATTTAGGTTTAACTGATAATATTTGCTGTACAGATTGATGATTTTAGATACAAGCAAATCGTGTTCAAACCATTCATTTTCCCGAAGATTACTGTTTTGTGCATAATTTGAACCAATTAACAGGGAAGACAGCTGCATTGCTTCATAACGATTCAGGTCTTGCTTAAGCAGTTCCTTATTTGCTTCAATCACCTTATACTCCGGGCATGTAATGAGGAAATACTCATTATCACAGGATAACAGAGTCTGCTGTGCTGCTGTTCTGGCTAAAATAATCAGGCAGGAATAAAACATGATAGAATAACTATGGTCAGATAAAACAAAACCAAGCTCTTTCTGTATAACATGTAAAAAATTATGAATTTGTTCCTCCGCAAGATCAGTACGCCAGTGATAAAGAATCTCAATCAGAATTTTCTGCTGTGTTTCCGGCAGCTTTTCATATTCCATAAGCAGCTGCAGTAAAAGCTTGCGTATGTTTTCTTCAGAACCGGTGAGCACCAGTCCTTTTTTATGCTCCTGTAACAGCTCCAGGTGATACTTTGTAAGAGTTGTACGAATATCATCCATATAGCTTTTGGCACTGGAGCGTGAGATATCAAGATTTCTTGATACGGCACTCAGGTTGATACTACCCTCAAAGCACAGAGTGTACAGCATGAATTTCTTTTTGGTATCTCCACTGTACAGCTGTGGGCGCTTTTCCTGTAAAAAGCCTTCAACATAGGAACGGTCCTGCAGTGTACAGATTTTTTTTATAATTGAAATTCCATGCTCCTTTAGCTCATAGTTTAGATTATTCACATAATAGCGGATACTGCGTTCGCTGACTGAAAAGTAATCCGACAAATCCTTAATACTCATGGGGGCTTCCTTATTATATAAAAGAGAAAGCAATTCTATATCTTTATCTGACAGCATACTATCACCTTCATGCACATTATAACAGATATAGATATTTTTCGTACGACAGATTTTTTCACATTTATGTGAAAGAAAGTGGTGGGGATACTTTTCTTCACAATAAAATGAAACCGAATACAAATGTATTTCTTTTGTTTTGCATGATACCATATGGGTGTAAAGAAACAGGACGCTACCGGAGGTACCATTTATGATTACTGATTTACTGGGAAAACATGTGCAGACTGCAGAAAGAGCAGAGGACTGGAAGGACGCCATTCGCATGGCGGCTGCACCGCTTCTGGAGAATGGAAGTATTCGAGCATCATATATTGATGCTATGATTCACAACGTTGAGGTGAATGGACCGTATATCGTTATAATGCCGGATGTGGCGATGCCGCATTCCCGCGTGGAAGACGGTGCTTTGAAAACGGATATATCCATTCTGAAGCTGAAGGATGGTGTCGCATTTCCTCAGGACAATATCGTACATCTGATTATTGCTTTATCCGCCAATGACAATGATGCACATATGCAGCTGCTCAGTGATATGGTTGACGTATTTATGGATGAGGATAAAATGAATGGCCTTCTGCATGCGGAATGTGTAGAGGATATCAGGAGAGTGCTTGCATGAGCAGAGTCACCTTTCCGCTTGTAATCAACGGATTTACGATTTCAGCAGATTATGAGCAGGAGGATATGGAAACGATATTCCTTCCGCTGCTTCGTAAGCTGAGTGAATTTCAGAAAGAGAAAAAACGACGGCTTCTGGTCTTTCTCGCTGCACCGCCGGCTGTAGGGAAATCCACACTGGCTAGTGTACTCGCCCATCTGTCCAGAGTTGATGAACAGCTTTGTGAAATACAGGATATCGGATTAGACGGGTTTCATTATCCGCAGCGCTACCTTGATTCCCATACCATGCTGAAGGATGGAATCAGGATCCCATTACGTGATGTTAAAGGTTGTCCGGAAACCTTTGATATAAAAAAACTGACAGAGGCTTTACGTATCATCAGAGATCAGGATATAACTTGGCCGGTTTATGATCGAAATCTGCATGATGTTTTCGAGGATCAGATTCAGATATCCAAGGATATACTGCTTCTCGAAGGAAACTGGCTTCTGTTACAGGAGGAAGGCTGGAAGGAGCTGAAACAGTTCTGTGATTACAGTATCTTCATTCAAGCCGAAGAGGACATGCTGAAACAGCGTCTGATTGAGCGGAAGATACAGGGAGGACTTTCCCGCAGCGAAGCGATTGCGTTTTACGAACGCAGTGACGGCAGAAATGTTTCGCGGGTCCTACAGCATTCCATGCAGGCGGATCTGACTCTCAGACTGTCACAGGATATGAGATTTTGTAAGGAGGAAATAAAATGAATCGAGCGAAGCTGCAGGCATTCGGTGGATTTCTGACCGCTATGGTCATCCCGAATATGGGTGCCTTTATCGCATGGGGATTTATAACGGCTCTGTTCATCCCTACAGGATGGATACCGAACGAAGGCTTCAATGAACTGGTAGCGCCAATGGTAAAGTATATGCTGCCAATGATGCTTGCCTATTCCGGGGGAAAACTGGTACACGGCGAACGTGGGGCGATTGCTGGATGTGTAGGAACCTTTGGACTGATTGTTGGTTCTGAAGTAAATATGTTTCTTGGCGCAATGATTATGGGACCGCTGAGTGCATGGTGTGTAAAACAGTTTGACCGGCTGATTGACGGAAAAATTCCTGCCGGATTTGAGATGGTTGTCAACAACTTCTCCCTTGGTATTATCGCAATGATTCTGAGTCTTTGCTCTTACGCAGCAATCGGACCTGTTATTGAGTTTGCGAATGAAATGATCACCAGTATGATTACATCACTTGTGAAAACAGGATTCCTGCCGCTGTTATCTGTAGTAAATGAGCCTGCAAAGGTACTGTTCCTGAACAATGTTATTGATCAGGGCGTCTATTATCCTTTGGGAATGCAGCAGGCTGCGGAAGCAGGGAAATCCATCTTCTTTATGGTTGCCAGTAATCCCGGTGCCGGGCTTGGTCTTCTGCTTGCCTTCTCTTTCTTCGGTAAGGGAAACAGTAAGAAAACAGCACCAGGCGCGATCATTATTCATTTCTTAGGCGGTATTCATGAAATTTATTTCCCATATGTGCTCATGAAGCCGCTGATGATCTTTCCGATGATTATCGGTTCCGCATGCGGTATCATGGTGTTTGAATTTTTCGGAGCAGGTCTGGTTGCCGGACCGAGCCCGGGTTCTATATTTGCATATCTGGCTCTGACTCCAAGAGGAAATTTCATCGGTATTCTGGCAGGTGTATCTCCTTTTGTATGCTTTTTTTAAACTGTTTACCCCCAAGCGGGTGCAGGGCAGAAGACTGGAATTTGCCAATATTTTCAAGGCCAACCTGATCGGCCTGTTTCTATTTGGAACAATTCTGTATCTGGGAAGGGAAAATCCTTACCTGCATCATTTTTCGGCAAGGCTGGTAGGCGGTTTTTTCCTGATCAATATTGCAGCAGAGACTCTGGAACGATATCTGATCCGGAATATGCTCCGCTCCATCCGCTCCAAGGGCTACAATCAGAAGCATGTGCTTCTGGTTGGCTACAGCCGGGCGGCGGAAGGATACATTGACCGTGTTTTGTCGAATCCGGAGTGGGGATATCAGATTCGAGGAATTCTGGATGATCACCGGGAAAAGAATGAAGAGTACCGGGGAATCAGGATCATCGGTCCTGTCAGCAATCTGAAATCAATTCTGGATTTGAATATGATGGATGAAATTGCCATTACTTTAAGTATTGGTGATTACGGCTGCCTGGAGCAGCTGGTGGCGGAGTGCGAAAAGTCCGGTGTTCATACAAAATTTATTCCGGACTACAATGGAATCATTCCTACAAAGCCTTATACAGAGGATCTTCAGGGACTTCCGGTTATCAATATCCGGAGAGTTCCGCTGAATGATTTGCTGAATGCCACCGTGAAGCGGATGGTGGATATTTTCGGTGCAGTGGTTGCCCTGATTTTGTTTTCCCCCATTATGCTGGTGACGGCAGGGCTGATTAAACTGACTTCTCCCGGACCGCTGATTTATAAGCAGGAACGGGTGGGACTTCACAATCGTCCGTTCAGTATGTACAAGTTCCGCTCCATGGAGGTGCAGGAGCCTGACAAGGAAAAGGGAAAATGGACTACGCCCCATGACCCCAGAGTGACGCCGGTAGGCCGGTTTATCCGGAAAACCAGCATCGATGAGATGCCGCAGCTGATTAATGTGCTGATGGGGGATATGAGCTTGGTGGGACCAAGACCGGAGCGGCCGTTTTTTGTGGAAAAGTTTAAAGAGGAAATTCCCCGCTATATGATTAAGCACCAGGTTCGTCCGGGAATGACCGGATGGGCTCAGGTCAATGGATACCGCGGAGATACTTCGATTGCGAAGCGGATTGAGCATGACCTGTATTACATTGAGAACTGGACCCTGGGATTTGATTTTAAGATTTTATTTCTGACATTTTTCAAGGGTTTCATTAATAAAAATGCCTATTGATTTCCTGGTGGAAACAGGCAGCAAGCCAGACAGAAAGAGGTACGTCAATGAATCGTGATTTTGATGAGGAGTTAGGGCGCAGCAGGCAGGATGGCCGGAGACGGGAGTCAGGAACCCCGGATGACCGGGCAGAGTATTCCGGCGGGCGCAGAGGTGAAGCAGGAAACGGCGAGTATTCCAGAAGACACAGCAGCCACAGAGCCGGATATGGAACAGCAGGGGCGGATTACCGCAGTGAACAGGAACTGTGGGAGGAAAGGAAACGCCGCCAGCTGCATCAGGAGGAGGCAGGTGAGTCTGAAGCCTTTTCTGGAAGAGCAGAACGCAGCTTCGGAAGCGAGGAGCGCACGGGACGGGGCAGAAGCAGGGCAGCAGCCTCCAGAGGCAGAGGCGCACGTCCGGAGACGGGAAGGAAACAGTCCTCTCAGACCAGACAAAGCGCCCGTCAGACTGCGGCAGGCGCAGATGGTCTGTCTCCCAGAGTTCAGGCTCAGATTCAGAAAAAAAAGAGACGCCGCCGTCTGCTGATTATGATTGTTGCAGAATGTATTGCGCTGGCTCTGATTTTCGGCTATGGCTTTGTAGCCAGAACCATGGCAAAGATTCAGCGTCCGGAGAATTTCAATATGGACAGCATTGCTACCAACGAGATTTCCGAGGATGTGGCAGAGCAGATGAAGGGCTATTGGACCATTGCCCTCTTCGGCGTGGATTCCCGAGGCAATGTTGTGACCAAGGGAACCAATGCGGATGTTAACATGATCTGCAATATCAACCGGGATACAGGTGAGATTAGGCTTGTTTCTGTATACAGAGATACTTATCTGAATGTTTCCAAGGAGGGAACCTACAATAAGCTGAACTACGCTTATGCGGTAGGAGGACCGGAACAGGCGATTGA
>OLQS01001994.1_pt1 | contig 10882 bp, 11 predicted proteins | sample 1672291 | NCBI WGS metagenome assembly OLQS01 (sample SAMEA3136668, study PRJEB25190) | human gut metagenome | biome: human gut; feature: human-associated habitat; material: faeces | place: Austria | collected 2013
GGCTTTTGAGGCGGCAGGACCTCTGGATGAACAGGATACTTTTGCGGTGATTGGTGCGACGGTGGCAGATAATTTTGGGCTGGCGATGCCGGAAGGGACGATTGGAAGGTCGCTGATGAAGCAACTGAAATGAAAATAACTGCCAAAGAATTTAAAGCGGCTAAAAAGCGTATTCAGCATTTTGATTATAAAAAGGGTGCTGAATACGCTTTATTTTTTAACTCAACTCCATAATCCTTTGAATGGTCATCTGAACCGCCTTGTCGATAAATTGCTGCAGGGTTCCTGTGGAAAGCATGGCTATCCGTGTGTTGCAGCTATCGAAAGGAATGAGAATCCGCAGTGCATCGCTCTGACCTACCGCATTGGCCATAGCCGGTGAGAGTTCACCAAGAATCGAATCGGGAACGACGATGGCAACAACGCCGGCAATGATGTCGGCTTTTTTTGCGTTGTGGATAATCGCATTTTCACCGGTAGCCCCATCCGTGGCCCCTCCGCGAATCATATTGGCTGTTGCTGCCGAATTGGTTCCGAGAGCCCGAACAATGACCGGCAGGTCCTTTGGAAGGGCCTTTGTCAGAGATTCTATATACTGGCGGCCGATACCGCCGCCCTGGCCGTCAATGACGGCAATTAAAAATTCTTTTTTTATCATCTGAATATCTCCATAAGGACTTTGACCGGCCGAGCTGATTTTTACCAGCGGCCAAATTCGGATAATTCGAGTCCTTTATTTTTATCAAGTACAGTATTTACGGCCCATTCATGAACGAAGAGCAGCAGCGGATTGCCTTTCAGATCTTTGATCCGTTTCATATCAGAAGTCCCATTGATGCGGGCAACATCGACATCTTCGGCATTGGCAACCCAGCGGATATATTCGTGCGGCATGGCATCCATACGGATTTCAACGCCGTATTCATTTTCCAGACGGAATTTCAAAACGTCGAACTGGAGGACGCCGACAACGCCGACGATAATTTCTTCCATACCGGTATTGTATTCCTGGAAAATCTGAATCGCACCTTCCTGGGCAATCTGGGTCACACCTTTAATAAACTGTTTACGTTTCATCGTATCGACCTGACGCACTTTGGCAAAATGCTCCGGTGCAAAGGTCGGAATTCCTTCGTAGGCGAATACTTTTCCGGGAACGGAGATGGTATCACCGATGGAGAAAATGCCCGGGTCAAAGACACCGATAATGTCACCTGCATAGGCCTCGTCCACCACATGACGGTCTGAAGCCATCATCTGCTGGGGCTGAAGAAGTCTCATCTTCTTATCCCCCTGTACATGATAAACCTCCTGGGAGGCATCGAATTTGCCGGAGCAGATACGCATAAATGCAATTCTGTCACGGTGAGCCTTATTCATATTTGCCTGAATCTTAAATACAAAAGCAGAAAAATCATCGCTCATAGGATCAACAAGACCTGAGTCTGCCATTCTTGGAAGAGGTGACGTAGTCATCTTCAGGAAATGCTCCAGGAAAGTCTCAACACCAAAATTGGTAAGAGCGGATCCAAAGAACACAGGAGTCAGTTCTCCCTTACTTACCATCTCCTGATCGAACTCGGCACTTGCGCCATCCAGAAGCTCGATTTCCTCCAGAAGCTGTTCTTTCTGCTCCGGATCCATAACCTCAAGTGCATGAGGAGAATCCAGATCGATTTCCTCAATAGTTCCCTCCTTGGTACCTTTCTGGGTATCTGTGAAAGTAAGGATCTTATTCGTGTTGCGGTCGTAAACACCGCGGAATTTCTTACCGGAACCGATTGGCCAGTTAATAGGGCAGGTTGCGATTCCAAGCTCTTTTTCGATCTCGTCAAGAAGATCAAAGGTATCGTTGGCATCACGGTCCATTTTATTGATAAAAGTAAAAATAGGAATGTGTCTCATAACGCAGACCTTGAACAGCTTTCTGGTCTGTGCCTCAACACCCTTGGACCCATCGATTACCATAACTGCAGAATCTGCAGCCATCAGGGTACGATAAGTATCCTCTGAGAAATCCTGATGTCCAGGAGTATCCAGAATGTTGATGCAGTAACCGTCATAATGGAACTGCAATACGGAAGAAGTAACGGAAATACCTCTCTCTTTTTCAATTTCCATCCAGTCTGATACTGCATGGCGGGCCGTTGCCTTTCCTTTAACACTACCGGCCAGATTAATGGCTCCGCCATACAGCAGGAATTTCTCAGTCAGAGTAGTCTTACCTGCATCCGGGTGGGAAATGATGGCAAAGGTTCTTCTTTTTTCTATTTCTTTCGTATACTTCGACACGTGAGCCTCCTGTATATTCTCTGATATCTCTATTTTACTATAACCTTTCCTATTCTAGTATAGACAAGGCTTTGCTGTCAAGGCAATTCAGTCGTAAATTCCCTCGGTATCAATAGTCTGATTGTTCTGGATATCTGCAGCCGTCTCTGCGTCCTCAGATGTTTGACCCGCCGGATCGCTTTCCACAGATGCAGCGGTATCCTGCACCTCCTCACCTGTACTTTCCGCATTATCCTCTGCACCTCCCGTACTTTTTTCAGCTTCATCTGCAGTATTTATGACATCCGATGCATTTTTACTTTGACTTAGAGGCGTGATCACAATGCTCTCTGCTGCCACACCGGTTTTCCTCTTTACAATATCCTCGATCTGTGCACGTTTTGCATCCTCCAGATCTGCATCCGGCACCACAACATCCGCAGTTTCACCCGTCAGATTTACGATCACATTTTCAAAGCCCTTCGCCTCCAGAAGAAGCTCTGCAGCCGCCTCTTTTTCTGTAAGATCTGTCATGGAAACCATTGTGTTAATAGCATTCTGTTTTTCCTCTTCGCTGATGTCTTTATTACTGATGATCGCCTGCAGGTCCGCTTTGTTCTGGGAACGCACCTGCTCCCTGCTGACTTTTGCCTGTGCTGCAAAATCCGAAGCACCGGTAAGTACGGCCTCGCCCGGGGATGCTGTATCCATCACCTCCGACTGGGTTGTGCCATCTGCCCCGTTCTCATCCAGAAGGGCTGTTTCATCGGTCAGATCATAATCCACATCGTCCAGGATACTGCTGCTGTCTGTACTCGTCTCCTTATCCTTAAATCCCAGATCCACATCTGCGAAATTCAGATATCCGGCCACAGCAATGAGAATGGCCAGCGAGGTGATGATTACCTGATTTTTCTTCATGATCTTTTTCACTTCTACTCTCCTCATTTCATTTTCATTATTCTAATTTTATTAGCGTCGATCTGAAATAATGCCATAATTGCCTGCTGAATATTCTGGACTGTCACTGCGCTGCCTGCTCCCTGGGCCGCCACCAGTACACCGGTAACTTCATTTTTGCTGCTTATGGAAAAGTTTTCCGTATTTCCCTCATCCCCGGTCATAATGATCACTTCCACTTCTCCGACTCCTTCCACATTTGAAAGCAGTTCCTCAAGGCGGCTCTCCAGGCGGGTTTTCTCCGCATTCTGATCCTCTGCTGTTTTACTATTCTTTCGGGTTACCGGAAGTCCTGCCACCAGAAGAAGGATTCCCAGAAGAAGGAAAACTCCCCACTCCTTCCATCCCATCCTCAGAAGCCAGGATCTGATACTGTCCTTTCCTGAGTCCGCAGATTCTTTCGAGCTCATTTTTCACCGCCTCCCTCTGTTTTTCTGTGACTGTTCCATAAAGTGTTATGGTCAGCTGAAGCTCTTTCTCCATATCTACTTCTGTTTTTGCCGAAAAAACCCCTTCTTTCCTGAGGATACCCTGAACCTGATCCTTCAACTCCTGTTCATATGCTCCTTTAAGAAATGTTTCCCTTATTCCTTCTGCTTCTGTCTTCATACGTACCTGTTCTTCTCTCCCATAATTATTGCTGAATCCGGACAGAAGTTCTTCACTTTTTCCCACTACGGCAAATATAGGCGTACAGATCAAAAGCACCAACAGAAGTCCCATAAACAGCCGTATATACTGCTCATAACGCTTATCAGGCAGAATATGCAGAAGTGCTGTAGTAAGTACATGAAAAAAAGCCAGGCTTTTCATCCACTGATAAAGTTCTGTTCTCATCCCAAGCCTCCTCCTGCCATCAGGATCAGAAATGTAAGCATACATAAAATTTCCGCAGTAAACAGGATTCTCATCAGAAGTGCACATCCCTCTGCCATGGTGCCAAAGGCTTCTACCAGCCGTTTGTCTGATACAGGCTGCGCCGCAGCCGCCAGAAAGCGATAGGTCAGTGACAAAAGTCCATATCGGACCAATGGCCCCGCCCCCACCGCCAGGATCACCAGTAAAAGCGCAATGCCCAGACTGTTTCTTACAAGAACAGCTGTGGTAAGGACCAGTTCCGTAACTGCATTTACCGCGCTCCCGATCCCAGGAAGAGCACCTGCAGTTTTTCCCACAGCACTCCGCTTCAGAGAATCCATTACCGGAGCTACAAGCCCACGCACCACCTGCAGTCCTGCTGCCACTCCAAGTAATGTCCGAAGCCCCCAGGAGATCACAGTCTCGATCAGCTCAGCCATTTTTCCCAGCATTTCTTCCCTGGAAAGATGATTTACAAATTTCAGAAGAATATATAAACTCACTCCGGGAAGCAGTACTCGTTCCAGGATCCATTGAAAAAGCCACACCAGAAGCAGTACTCCCTGATAAAAAGCAGCTGCACTGGATGCACCTGACGCTGCTGCCACTGCCATAAAATACACCGGTGAGAGTTCCTTCATAAACTCCGTGATCCACGCAAGCATTGAAAGCAGTGATGCACTCAAACCGGAAAAACTGTTCATCAGAAGAGTAAAAACAAGAAGATACACCACATAAAAACTGATCTCTCCCACCTGCCCGTTATCAAAGGCACCGGCAAACCCGGAAAAAACGGCAGCGAACAACAGCAGAAGCAACAACTTCACGATCAGCTCTTTTTCTCTTTCAATACCATAAAAAAGGAGACTGTGCAAAAATTCCCGCACACTCTCCTCCGAAAGCACCTCTTCCCCTGACAACAGTCTGTGAAACGCTTCTGTAACAGAAAATGTTTTTTCTCCAAGCATCTCATCTACCATGGACTGCAGGTCGGTAAGCTCCATCTGATCTGTGATCTGTTGTTCCGCCGAAGAAGCATAAACGATCACACCGCCAAAACAGCTTATAACTACAGCCAGAAACAGGGCTGCACAAATCTCTGACCAATATCTTTTCATGTAAGAAATCCCTGTATAGTATCCAGCAGTGCCAGAAGAACCGGCATACTTAAAACCATTACAGATAACCGGCAGAACAGTTCGATCTGTGCACCAGTGGAGGAATATCCTGCATCTCTGCATATACCGGATGAAAATTGTCCGATATAGGTGATCCCGATCATCTTCAGCAAAGTAGTGATATAGCTTCCATCAATCGGGAGACTCTGTTTCAGTCTCTCCAGGGACTGGAACAGATAGCTGATCTTCCCTACCGCTAATCCCAGTATCACAAGACCTATTCCCATCGTAACAAGGCTTACATACTCCGGCGCACGGTCTTTCAGAAGAATTCCCAGAAGAACCCCCGCTGTTCCCAGAACAGAAATCTTCAGAATATCCACGGTTCTTTCCCTCCCCTACAGTACAAAAAGCTGCTGGATATTTTTAAAAAGCTCATAAATATACGGCACGATCCAGAACAGTACTAAAAGAAGTCCTGAAAAACTCACCAGAAAAGCCTGTTCCTCCCTTCCGCTATGTTTCAGGATCTGAGAAAGAACAGAGACCAGGATCCCTACTGCACCGATCTTAAATATGATACTGACCTCCAAATGATCCCTCCTTTTCTTCTGAAAGCCTGTCCTTCTTACTACTGTCTGATAAACAATACTATACTAGGAGAACCGCAAGCAGCAGGCCTCCAAGAATCCCAATTCCCTGGTACAGTTTTTTCTTTCCGGAAACCTCCGCTTTCCGCTTCAATATCTCTGCTTCCAGATTATTTTCATACAGGGAAAGCTGTCGCATCTGCATTTCCAGATCCATATAGCCCAGATATTCTCCGAAAGAAAAAAAAGCGTCCTTTTCCCCATGGGTAAGGCAGCTTTTTTTCAGGGCGCTTTCCGCACATTCCCTGCATATCTGTGAAAGTTTTTCTCCTGTTCCCGCTTTCATCCTGTCCGCGGCACTGATGAGAAACTCTCTGTATTTTCCATTCATTCTTCCTGCTGCTCCATAAAAAGCATCCGGCAGTGATGCATTCCCGCAGCGGATCTCGCCTTTCAGGCAGATCACCATCTGAAGCAGTTTTTCCAGTATACGAATCTGCTCCGAAAGTCTCATACTTCCGGAAAATCCCATTCCGGCTCCTGCCGCCACTACCAGAATACATCCTACAATCCGGTACATAGGCATTTCCCGTTTTCATCATAGATTCCTTCCACGATTCCTGCACGTTCATGCTTTCCCAGAAAAATATATCTCTGGAAAACCCGTGCTTCCCACAATTTCCGGAAAAACGGCTGGGATAATGTTTCTTCCATGGAAGCTCCATGTGCAGTTGCGATCAGACGACATCCACAGTGGATAACTGATTCCACAGCCTTGAAATCTTCTTCTTTTCCAAGTTCATCCACAGCAACCACAACCGGCGACATTGACCGGATCAGCATCTGCATCCCTTCTGCTTTCGGACAGCCGTCCAGGATATCCGTACGCATTCCGAGGTCATTCTGAGGGATCCCCTGATAGCATCCAGCCAGCTCACTGCGCTCATCGACTACTCCTACCGTAACACCGGAAATATTTCCCCATCCATTACTCATCTGCCGGATGATATCCCGAAGAAGCGTGGTCTTCCCACATCTGGGCGGAGAAACGATCAAGGTATGCATGATCTGCTCTCTTGTCTGGATATATGGCAACACTTCTTCTGCACATCCCTGGATCTCATGTGCCAGACGGACATTGATGCAGGAAATATATTTCATCCCACGGATACGGTTTCCGTCCAGGATCACCTTTCCGGTAACTCCTACACGGTGCCCGCCCTGTACACTCAAAAACCCCTGGCGAATCTCATCTTCATAAGCATACAGGGAATAGCCGCTGACATACTCCAGTGTTTCCTTAAGATCTTCCCGCGTAACCAGATAAGGTTCTGTATCTTTTTGCCGGAGGAAACATTCTCCCCCATCATAAGTGAGGAACAGAGGTCTTCCCACGCGGAGACGTATCTCATATAATTTATCATAATCAAGGTCTGCATCCACCAGAAGCTGGCGGACATTACTGGCAAACAGGTTCTGGATCTGGTTTGCGTCCATGTTTTCACCTCTTACACTTAAATATATTGCGGACATGCCGGATTTAGTACCTGTTGTCTTTTTTGATGCTCTCTCGTTTTTTCTTTATTCCGACAGAAAAAAAAGACTTTCTTCTTCGTCATAGGTCTCCATCTTCGAAAGATTCAGCTTCAGGACCCGATCCACAATATTTACGGAGGACGCACGGTATGCATAGGCACAGGATTCAAACATCACATAAAGGCTGTCCCCCTCCACCACGATCTGTTCCAGTCGTTCCGGAAAACGATAAGTTCTGGCAGAATTCTCGTTTACATACAAACGCTTATCGGATTGTTCATAAAACACCAGCCTGGATGGCAGGATTCCAAAAGAATGAGAGATCAAAAGCTTATCATTATAAAAAGCAATTCCCTGAACCTGCTCCGATATGGTGGAATAATCCAACGGAACTGCCATTTCAAAATCCATGCCCAGTTTCTTGTCCATGGTATTGATCAGTTTTCCCTCTTCGTCAACTCCGTATCGTGCAATTACACTTTCGTTATATTTTTCAAAGCAGCCTACATACAGACATCCCTTATAAAAGGTCATAAAAGAATCTCTCACGATCCCATAAAGACTGACTATCTGGAAAGTATCCACCGGCAGATGGCTGTCATCATAATCGTAGGCTTCTATTGTATCCATCTTTATACTCACTGCCTGTGCGATCCCATTGATATTGGAGGAACACCATAATAACTTATGCTCCGGGTCATAGGCAAGTCCTCCCACATGAGGCTGTCCAGGCAGTATCACTTCTTTAATAAAATTATGATTTTCCTTATCGATCACATAAATGACCGAATTATGTTTCTGTGTGCTGCAGTAAGCGCTGACCAGCACATAATCCTCTGTAACCGCCAGTCCCTGAGGCGTCATGGATGTACACATGGCAGGAGTGGCACCTTTTTTTGTGAGCAGCGTCCTGGTATTCTTCAGCCCGGGAATGACATATGTTCCATATTCCTTCTCTTTTTCTCTCCCATCAAAGGCAAAATAAGAAAAATCCTCTTTCTGGAAAAGCATCTGTTTCTGTCCCCGCAGTGTATACACTGCAGCACCTCGGTTTGTCACCACAGCTTTTGTGGGCAGCTCCGTTTTTGCACGGTAAACAAATGCATATAAAAAATAACATATGCACAGCACAAAAACAACTGCCAGGATCTTCAGAATGAAAATCCTGAAGCTGCGTTTCATCTCTTTGTTCATTTCATCGTCTCTATTTGCTATTTCAAAATGATGTCTTCGTATTCAAATCGTAATTCCAGGCTGTCTCTGGACCAGATTGCACCACTGTATCCCGGTTCCAGCTCCAGCATTATGTAATTTCCCTTATCCATGGAAATCGTACGCAGATCCCTGGACAGTCCCTCTCCGGTCCATTTGATATATGCCTCTCTCAAAACCCACTGGGCAAAAAAGGCTTTCTCCATATCATCTGCATCCAGGATTTCCCGTATCATATCTGCCGGCACCATTCTTTCAAGGAGCCGTTCGTAATTTACCTTCTTGTGGATCTGCACATCAATGCCCACCTCTTCTCCGGCAAACAGACACATCACATATTTTCCGGAATGTGTGATATTATAATGAATTCTTGGAAGCAGGGTAAAAAACGGTTTCCCATGTTCCCCCTTTGACCGAGGCTCAAAAGCAAGCTTCCGTCCAAATTCCCGCTCAAGTCCGATTTCCAGAAGCTTTTCCCCGATCATATGCTCCATGTTCTTGCTGTTATATTCATCTCTGATCTTCGTATAATAAATAATCCCATTCATAATCCGGCCTCCTCAAGAAAACGGGACGGTTCCCGTTCCTTCTCATACTGCTGTCTTACATAATACAGGCAGAGTTTCTTCTTTGCCCGTGTCATACCAACGTAGAAAAGCCTCCGTTCTTCCTCCAGATGTGCCTCCAGGACTGCCTTCCGATAAGGCATGCTGCCTTCATTTACATTCATGATATATACATTGTCATATTCCAGACCTTTGACCGCATGAAGAGTGGATATCACCACTCCTTCCCGTTTCACATCCTGTTTCTTCGCCTGTTCTTCCAGCTTTCTGGTATACTCGTCCATATAGGCCATCCAATCTTCCAATGTTTTCATTCCTCTGGCACTTTCATGGATCCGGTTCAGGGTTTCCATAAGCTCTTCCGGTTTTATTTTACGATACCTTGCATATTCCTGCAAGTATTCTTCGTATCCCATGCCATTCCGGATAAAATTAATAGCTGCATAAGGGGCCATAGTCTTTAAGATCCGAAGATGTGTCTCCATCGTTGTGATCCTGTCACACATCCAGTCTTTGTCTTTGTAAAACTCTCCCAATGCTTTAAAATCAACGTTTTTTTCTGTCAGAGCGTCTCTGGCTATGTATCGGTTTGGCCGGTTCATGATCTCCAGAAATGTACTGCGGCTCCGGTCTCCTTCTGCCATTTTCAAATAAGCGATCATATTCCGGCAGATCCAGTGTCGGAACAGGTTGGGCAGTTTTTCCTTCATAGTGAAAGGAACCCCATACTCCATCAACGCAGCGACCAGTCCTTCGGTTTCCTGATTAGTCCTGAAAAGCAGCGCTGTATCTTCAATATTATCCCCTTCTTCCATCCGATTCCGCAGCAGGCCTGCAACTGCCATATATTCGTCTCTGGGATTTCGAAATTCTTTTATCTGCACCGGCTCTCCCGGTTCATTTGGTGTGGAAAGTTTTTTCACATAACGGTTTTCGTTATGATTGATCACCTTCATGGCTGTATCCAAGATATTTCCACTGCACCGGTAATTGATATTCAGGATCACCGTCTCCGCATTTTTAAAATCTTCCGGGAAATTCAGCATGATCTCCGGGCGAGCGCCACGAAAATGATAGATAGACTGATCATCATCTCCCACCACAAACAGATTGTTCTCCGGTGCTGCCAGCATCTTCACGATATCATACTGAAGATGATTGATATCCTGAAACTCATCCACCAGAATATAGTGAAACTTTTTATGCCATGCAGACAGGATATCTTTTCGTTTTTTCAGAAGTTCATAACAGCTCAACAGCATATCATCAAAGTCAAGTTTTCTTCTTTCATTCAGGACTTTTCGATATCCCTGAAAGATCTGTCGGAACACTTCATCCGGGCAGCAGGAAGAATAATAATGCTCCAGAGCGATTCTTCCACCCTTTACAACACTGATCTCCTTGGCAATATCTTCCACAAAATCCCCTTCCTGGGACTGTTCTGCAGCACAGTTTACCACCAGTTCTCTTAAAATCGCATATTTTTCTTCTTCTGACAGGATATTTCCTCCATTCAGACCATAAGCCTGTTTGAGGATCCCGTAAAACACTCCGTGAAAAGTCCCGAAAGTAACGCCGGTTCGCTGAACACTGGTAAATTTCAGAAACCGTTCTTTCATTTCCACTGCTGCTGCCCTGGAAAAAGTCACAACAAGAACAGAGGAAGCCGGTATCTTCCCTTCCTGGATCATATGTGCTGTTCTTTCTACTATGACGGAAGTTTTCCCCGAACCGGGGCCTGCCAGAACCATCATAGGTCCTGACAGGTGGG
>OLQS01001996.1_pt1 | contig 10880 bp, 7 predicted proteins | sample 1672291 | NCBI WGS metagenome assembly OLQS01 (sample SAMEA3136668, study PRJEB25190) | human gut metagenome | biome: human gut; feature: human-associated habitat; material: faeces | place: Austria | collected 2013
GAGCAACTTACAGTTCAAATGGTCTCATAAATGCAGTGAAGAATGCATTAAAAGAAGCAGAAAAGGTAACAAACGGACAGACAACGGAGCCGGATAAGAAAGAAGCTGATACTTCAGAACTTGAAAAAGCGATGAAAGAAGCAGAAGAACTGAAACAAGAGGATTATACAGAAGCAACCTATGCGGTTCTTAAGACCAGAATGGAAGACGCACAGAAGTTACTTGATGCAGATAAGACAGAGATCAGTCAGGAAGATGTGGACCAGGCTCTTGAGAATCTGAACCAGGCACTGGCACTGCTGGAGAAAAAAGACGATGGCAAAGACGATACTACAGTATATAAAAATGGTATCTATGAAGGACGTGCGCTGTGCAGACCGGATGAGGACGAAGACTTCACGGCCTATAATCTGACGTTACAAGTGACAGTGCGCGATGACAAGATTGTTGCTGTTACCGATGTAAAAGGGGACGGCGATTCATCAAATGACAGATATATCCTCCGTGCGGCAAACGGAACATCGAATAAAAAAGGTGTGACAAGCCAGCTGATCGAGAAAGGTAATACAGAAGGAATTGATGTAGTATCGGGTGCAACCTGCACTTCAAAAGCAATCCTGGATGCGTGTGAGAACGCATTACTTTCTGCAAAAAGACAGTAAAAAGAGACCAAGTGAAAGGAAGAGAAGAATGAGAGAATTCTGGATGCGCCTGATGAGTGCTGTAGTGATCGTCGGGTTGATATTGGGATATAATTCCGTGCTGGAAGCCAGAGCAAAAGATGAGGAAATTGCAAAGCTGAATGCCAAAATCGAAAATGTGGAAAGTCTAGAAGATCAGGAGTCAAAAAATGGTTCTTATAAAGACGGGACATATACCGGAGAAGCGGATGGATTTGGTGGAACTGTTAAAGTGGAAGTAATAGTAAAAAAGCAGAAGATTAAGGAAGTAAATATTGTCTCTGCTGACGGAGAAGATGGTTCTTATCTGACTATGGCGAAAGATATTATACCGAAGATTCTGGATGCGCAAAGTGCAGAAGTAGATACGATCAGTGGTGCGACGTTCAGTTCTACAGGAATTAAGAATGCGACAAAACAGGCATTAGAAAAGGCGGTAAAATAAATGAATGCAAAACAATTGAAAAAGATACATATATGGATAAGGGCAATCATCCAATTGCTGTATTTTATCTTTATTCCGTCGGTATACACGGCAGCATTTGCAGGTGTGAAATATATATTTACACAGATTGGTGCAGGTGAAAAAGTGGCGCTGACATCATTTGTTACTGTACTTATTGTGGTGTGTGTATATACTGCTGTTTTCGGCAGATTCTTTTGTGGATTTGCCTGTGCATTTGGAAGTCTTGGCGATGGAGTGAATGCATTATACAGACTGATCTGCAAAAAGATGAAAAAGAAACCGGTGCAGATTCCGGACCGGATTGCAGACAGACTTGGATATCTGAAATATGTAATTCTGGCGATCATCGTATTTATGTGCTATGGCGGTGTATATAGTAAAGCGCAGGGAACAAGTCCCTGGGATGTATTTTCCATGATACATGCAAGAAATTTTAAACTGAATGGATATCTCATAGGGTTGGTCATTCTGGTACTTCTGATTGTCGGAATGTGTCTGGAGGAAAGATTTTTCTGCAGAAATTTCTGCCCGATGGGAGCTGTATTCTCGCTGGTTCCGGTGTTTCCGGTATTTGCACTTCACAGAGACCGGGAATCCTGCATTCCAAAGTGCAGTGCATGTTCCAGAAAATGTCCGGCGAATATCGGACTTCCGACGGATGGTTCCTGGAAAGTAGAAGGCGACTGTTTCCAGTGTCAGAAATGTATAGATACATGTCCGAAGAAGAATATTCACTGCGGAGTGAAAAAGATCAGAGGCAATGAAATCTGGTTTACAATTTTAAGAGCGTTGATATTACTTGGATTATGTATCTGGCTTGGAGTATAAAATAACATAACATGCAGACATGTGTGGAAAATACGCATGTCTGATAAGCAAAATTTTTTTGATTATAAGTTAGAAAATACTAACTTGATAATAAATATTTTCATTAAGGAGGCTTTTATGAAAAAGAAAGAAATGAAGACAAAAGTAATGGCAGTTGCGATGTCGGCAACCATGGCAGCCAGCATTTGTCCGGCGGTACCGGCGATGGCGGTAACGGAAAATCAGGTGGCAAAAGATGGCACGTATACGAAGACTGCACATGTCACAAGAACAGAGGATGATGCTGAAGATGAATGGAGTGAATATGATGTCCGAGTAGCCTTGACTGTAAAAGATGGAAAGTTTTCTGATATTGTAGTAACTCCGGAAAATGGTTATGAGTCTGGCAATGATTCATATTTCAAAAAAGCATATTCTAACTCAAAGGGAATAAAATCAAAATTAGCTGGTCAGTCAGCAACAGAAAATACAATTAATAGTTGGGATACCGTATCTACTGCAACAAGATCATCTGATGCCATAAAAAAAGCGGCATTAGAAGCAATCCAGTCAGCACCAGAAGCAAGTACAGCAGCAACTGTAGATACAGCAGCTCTGGAAGCTTCAATTTCGAGAGCAAAAGCATTAAAAGAAAGTGATTACACAGCTGAGACATGGAATACGTTAAAGACAGCACTTGCGTCTGCAGAGACAGCACTCGCTGAAAAGAAATCTCAGGATACAGTCGATGCAGCGAAAAAAAATCTTGATAGTGCAATTGATAACTTGAAAGCAGCGGTAAAAGAAACTAAATATCTTGTCATGAATGTGCCATACAATCAGTTCTATAAGGCTTACAATCTGACAGATAAAGCAGTATGGGAAGTAGAAAGCGGAGTAGATGCGGTATCTACAGCAACTACAAATAAATTCAAAGGCACAACTGGACTTGCAAAAGGTACTTACAACAATGGAAAATATATCATGGGTGTAACAATCCCGGTAGAAGTAAGTGCAGAAGATTATGCAAAATTAAAGACAAATCTGACAGCAAATGATGATTATTATTTTACAACATTAGACAAAGCACCGGAAGCATACAGCAAATTAACGGTAAAAGAAGACGGAACATACAGCTTTTCTAAAATGTCAGATGCAACGGTAACGAATAAATATCTTTCCGTTCTGGCAGACGAATTAGAGTTAAACGGAGGATATGGAGATTACCAGATTACTGTTGACGGACTTGGAACAAAAACAGGTTTAAAAGTAGGAGAAAATGAAACAAAAGAATATACTCTTTATGGTGCAATCTTAAATACAACTTCCGGAAAGAGCTACGGAATGACCAGTCTGGAAAATCTCTGGGTTGGTACAAAGACACCAAATGTAGAAATTGCGTGGTCAATTAAAGAAGGCCAGGGATTAAAGAGAGCACATGGACAGGGAGATGCATTCTATCAGTTCGCAGACATGAATGGAGCTGCTTTAAACAGTGTTACACTGATTACAGATCTTGGAGTGATCAATGTTCCGTGTAATGTAACATTAGACAAATATTACGATGGAGATCTCAGTGGTTTAAAATATTCTCTGGAAAATGATTCAGAAGAACTTAAAATCAGTGGAATCCCAGAGGACCTGAAAGATGTAACCGTATCAGTATCTGGCGGTCTGGCAGATAAAGCAAGTGTTAAAGATGGAAAGGTTACTTTGACAAAGGCACCGACAGCTGGTACTCAGTATACAATTACAATTAGCAGCAGTAATTATCCGGATATCACAAGAAAGACATCGACACCAATTACAGATAAACAGAAAGATAAATTACAGAAACTGATTGAAAAAGCAGAGAAGACAATAGGTTATTCTGAAAATGCAGATCTGAAAGAGCATGTGAAAGAAGCTCAGGACATGATTGCAAATAAGGAAGCGTTATCGGCAGATGCAGCAGAACTGATCAATGAATTAGAAGAAAAGATCAAAGCTACATATCCAACAGCAGAAGCAACTGCAACATTAAAGGGATCAGAACTTGAAGTTCAGTTAAATGGAGTAGAATTAAAAGAGCTGGAGAATCCAACATATAAACTGACTTACAGAGCAGGACGCAGAGAAGATACTCTGACAAGCGGTGATCTGAAAGATTTAAAAGTTGAACTGGATAAAGAGCCGACAGTGGGTACAAACTACACACTGACGATTACAAGTGATAACTATCAGGATATTAAGACGAGTGTAGTTGCAGAAGAAGCAGTAACAGACGAGTATGTTCTCATGAACATCCCGTATGCAGCATTCTACAAATCAGAGACAATAAACAATGACGTGGATGTTGATGTATTTACTTCTGCAACAAAGAACAAGACACGTACAACAGGACTTGCAGGTGGTTCTTATCATGAAAATGCAGATGGATCACAGATTGATGGTATTACATTTGCTGTGAAAGTAGATCCTTCAGTAGATCTTACAAAATACAAAGAAGTAAAAGATACGGATAAAGTTGATATTACAGTAACGAACCGTGGACAGACATCTACCACAACATTAGAAGGAAAAGATACACTTTTTGAAAACGAGACATATGCATACTATCCATTGACAGAGGCTCCTGCAAATTACAAAGAAGTTTCTATGGACAAGGATGGAAAACTTGTGTTCAGCGAGGTTAAAGGACAGAAAGCAGAAGCTCTGGCAGGTGTTACGGCAGAATTGTTAACACAGTCTTCTTATGGAGATTACCAGCTCAATCTGGACGGACTTCCGGAAGATAAGATTGCATCTTCTAATGTAAATGCAGTCGTTGTAAAGACAACAGATGGAACTGCCTATGGTATGCGTCATCTGGAGAACATCTGGAGAGGAAATGAGCTCGCTTGGAGTACCGGATATACAGAGTCAGTACATGGTTGCCCGACATCTTCAGCGCATTATGCATCTATGATGGGCAAGACGATTGACAGTATTGAATATTATACAACAAATGGTCTATATACAATTGATGTTAATGATCTTTATGTCCCTGTAAAATTTGCAAAAACAGAGGATGCTGTTAAGGTTACAGATGCAGATATTTCTGCTGGTAAGACGGCGATAGAGCTGAATCTTAGGGATGATTTTGATCCGGAATACACCGTTGAAGGATTGAATGTGAAAGTAGAAGGCAATGTATTAACATTTAAAGCAGATTCTTCAATTAATCCGGGGAAATATACACTTACAGTAAAAGATAAAAATGGAAAATATGCAGATTTGAAAACAACATTCATTCTGTCAACAACAGATATGCCGGCAACATATGATGCAGATAACAAAAAGCTTACAGTGGCAGAAAACAGTAATGAGGAAGCATTCAATACTTATATCGGAAATATTACATCTGTAAATGTGAACGGTACCGATTATGCAGCAAGTGGAAGAGGTTCTGTAAAGATTATTGATAAAGACGGAACGCTGGTGACAGATGCAGCGCCATTTAAAGATGCGTTGGCCGGAACAGAATTCCAGATCACGGTTACATCAACTGGTTATACAACACCTCTTGCATTTACATACAAAGTTCCGGGAAAAACTCCGGCGCCATCTGAAGACACAACGAAACAGGTATCAACAGATGCACTTGAAAAAGCAATGAAAGCAGCAGGTGCTTTAAACGAATCAGATTATACAGCAGACAGCTGGAAAGCACTTCAGTCAGCACTGGCTGAGGCTGACACAGCACTGAAAGAAAAGAAAAATCAGGATACAGTTGATAAAGCAACTGAGCAACTGAATAAAGCAATCAGTGCACTTGTGAAAAAGGATGCAGGACAGAAAGCTAACGGTACAAATGGAGCAACCGGTACAACAGGTACAAACGGTACATCAGGCAAATCCGGTAAGACAGGATCCACATCGAATACGAAGAGTGGAAAAGCTGCGAAGACTGGAGATCCGTCCGGCATGTTTGCGTGGTTAGGACTTGCAGTAACATCTCTCGGAGCCGGAATCGGAGGATTTTCGCTTAAGAGAAAGAAAAGAGAAGATGAAGAATAGTATGAGTTGTATAAAACAACAAATTACAGATTAGAGTAACTTAATAAAAAGTACCCGTGATAACATAAGTAATATGATATCGCGGGTACTTTTTATTCTATATACCGGAAAATTCACAAAGACTACATAGTTCTCTGCTATAATAATAAAGATAGAAGAAAAATATATCATGAAAATATAGATTTAAGAGGAGGGCCGGGTCTTATGGATAAGATCAAAATATTAGTAGTAGATGATGAAAGCAGGATGCGGAAACTGGTGAAGGATTTTCTGGAAAGAGAAGGATATCAGGTGATCGAAGCCGGAGATGGTATGGAAGCAATGGAACAATTTTATGATGAAAAAGATATTGCGCTGATCATCCTGGATGTGATGATGCCAAGAATGGACGGCTGGCAGGTATGCCGTGAAGTGCGCCAGTCATCCAAAGTTCCGATTATCATGCTGACTGCAAGATCAGAAGAGAGAGACGAATTACAGGGATTTGATCTTGGTGTCGACGAATATATCTCAAAACCATTCAGTCCGAAGATCCTGGTAGCCAGAGTGAATGCAATCTTAAGAAGAGCCAATGTAATAGGAGAGAGTAATGAGATCAATGCCGGCGGAATTGTGATCGACAAAGCAGCACATCAGGTGAAGATTGATGATAAGGAGATTGAATTAAGCTTTAAAGAATTTGAACTTCTGACGTATTTTGTTGAGAATCAGGGCATTGCATTATCAAGAGAGAAAATTTTGAATAACGTATGGGATTACGATTATTTTGGAGATGCAAGAACCATTGATACACATGTTAAGAAGTTGAGAAGCAAACTCGGAGAAAAAGGAAATTATATCAAGACAATCTGGGGGATGGGGTACAAATTTGAGGTTGATGAAGAATGAAGATCATAAGTGAAGAAAAAAAAGCAAAGATCAAAAACAGGCATCATTCGATCAAGACGCAGATGATCATGGCATTTGTAGGACTGCTGATCTGCCTGGTAGTGACATTAATGTTCATCAATGGCAAATTTCTGGAACCATATTATATCAGTAAGAAGGAATCCCGTTTTATAGAGCTTTATGAAAAGCTGAATAATGTATCAAATGAAGATAAGTGGAACAGTGCAAGGAAAAATAGTTCACTTATTCATTTCGCTGAAAAGAATAATATTTCTTATCTGGTCATAGAAAAAGATAATGATGTACATACAAATGTGCATGATAAGAATATGCTGAAGAATCAGATGATGGGATATTTTCTGAATCAGGCACAGAAAGAAAGCAGAATCCTGGATTCCACGGAAGTTTACCAGATCAATCAGTCATGGGATCCATGGAATCAGAACTATTATGTAGATATGTGGGGAAGCCTGGATGATGGCAGTCAGTTCCTGCTCAGAAGTCCGGTGGAAAGTATGCGGGAGAGTGCGGCGATATCGAATCGTTTCTTATTATATATAGGAAGTATTTTGATGGTTGTATCTATCCTGCTGATCTGGTATTTTGCAAAACGTATCACAGAACCGATCCGCGAATTGGCAAGATTATCAGACCGTATGGCAGATCTTGATTTTGATGCAAAATATACCAGTGGTGGAAGTAATGAGATTGGGGAACTTGGTGAGAACTTTAACCGGATGTCGGAAAAACTGGAAAGTACAATTTCGGAGCTCAAGAAGGCGAATAACAGCCTGCAGAAAGATATCGAACAGAAAGACAAGCTGGAAAAGATGAGAAATGAGTTTCTGGGAAATGTATCGCATGAATTAAAGACACCGATCGCACTGATCCAGGGATATGCCGAAGGATTAAAAGAGGGTGTGAATGAAGATGCGGAGAGCCGGGAATTCTACTGTGATGTAATCATGGATGAAGCTTCCAAGATGAATCAGATGGTTAAGAATCTTCTGACATTAAACCAGTTGGAATTCGGCGATGAGGATATTGTGTTTGACAGATTTAATCTTACAGCACTTGTAAGAGGTGTGCTCCAGAGTATGGAAATCATGGCAGATCAGGCAGGGGCAAAAATTCTCCTGCATACAGAAGAAGATATCTATGCATGGGCAGATGAATTTAAAGTAGAGCAGGTCGTGAAAAATTATGTCAGCAATGCATGTCATCATGTCAGCGGGGATATGGTGATAGAGGTAAAAATGGTTCAAAAAGAACGTGAAAAACAGATGAAGTGCGATATGAAGGAGAAAGAAAAAATATCAAATTTTTGCAGCGAGAGGTGTGAAGATGGAAGAAAAAAAGAGGAATAATCTTGGAGTCCTCATCGGAGGAGTGCATACCTATTTTCCAAAAGAGCATATCAAGGGGATTTCTGAGGCGGCGTCAGAGCTGGATGTAAATGTCTGTTTTTTCCTGGGAACCCGGACGAAGGACTTTTTTGAAGATGTCCTGGGCAGCAAACAGAAAAATTCCTATGACTATCAATTTAATACCATACATGACTACAGCCTGATCGGCGGACTGGATGGTCTGATCATTAATTATGGAACACTGGGAATCCAGCTACGGGAGGATGATCCCAACAAATTTGCCCAGAAATATAATGGAATCACCACGGTTTTTCTTACAGAAGTCGTGGATGTGTCCAATTGTCACTCCCTGATCTGCGATAACAAAGATGGTATCGCGATGGTCATTTCCCATCTGGTGGAAGAGCATCATCTGTCCAGAATCCTGTTCGTGGCAGGACCGGAGCATAACACAGATGCCATTGAGCGTAAGGAAGCTTATCTGGAAACCATGAAGAAATACGGGCTTCCTGTAACCCCTGGAATGATTGCCCAGGGGGATTATTCAGAGTTTGTGGACAAACAGGTGGAACGCCTTCTGGATAGCAACCCGGATGCCCAGGCCATTGTATTTGCCAATGATGAGATGGCTTTTGCCGGCTATCGTGTCTGCGAGAAGCGTGGGCTTGTGGTTGGCAAGGATATTATGATTACCGGATTTGATGACTGCGAGCGTGCATCCGGGATGGAACCGCCCCTTACTACAGTTCAGCAGGACGGAGAACTTATGGGTAAAATGGCAGTCTACGATCTGGTGAACCGCCTGGATGGAAAAGATCCCGGAAAAGAAGCGGTATCCAGACGCGTGCCGGTTTCTCTTGTAAAAAGAGAGTCCTGCGGCTGTGTGTCAGAGGATGTTTCGAAGAAAGAGACACCTGTGGGGCTTGGCGCCCAGGTGCACAGGCTGAATAAGACCATTACTGGAATGAAGCTGGAGCTGATCAGTTTTCAGAGAAAATCCTGGTTTATTCCGGTTCTTGCCCGGGATTTAAATGACTGCATGGATGACGAGCAGGCTTTTCTGAAGGAAATTATGGAGAAAATGCGGGAGCTTCATACAAGATGTACTCATCTTTTTCTTCTGGATGAACCGATTGTTTACGATGGCAAACGGAAGTGGACCTGCCCTTATAACCTTCATCTTGCTGCCAGCTATGAGAATGGCAGGATCATTACCAAGGCGGCTTACGAAAGACCTCTGGTTATGAAGGAAAACGGAATCTGTGATCTGATGGAGGATGAAGAGCGCCACCAGTTTATGGTCTTTCTTCTCTTTTCCGGGGAGAAGCAGTATGGACTTCTGGCCTGTGACATTGACCAGGAGGATTTCCCGTTCTTCTATGTGATCAGCCTGCAGGTTGGTCTGTCCTTGCATTATCTGGAGATCAGCAAGGCAGAGGCGGCCAGACGGCTGGAGATGTCCAGGGATATGGAAGAGATTAAGGAGAAAAACCGGGTTCTTGGTATTATTTCCGAGTATGATGAGCTGACCGGGCTTCTGAATCTGCGCGGGTTTATGGAGCACACAAAGCGGGTTTGCCAGGCTGGGAATGGCCAGAGGGCATATATGATCTACGGTGATCTGGATCACTTAAAAGAGATTAATGACACCTGGGGGCATCCGGCAGGGAACTTTGCTCTTAGGAGTGTTGCCGAAATATTAAAGGGATGTCTGCGCAGCAATGACATTCTGGGTCGTGTGGGCGGTGATGAATATATTATCATGCTGGAGTGCGAGGAAGCCGACTTTGGGAAGAAGTTCCGGGAGCGTGTGAAGATGGCATGTAAGCTGTTTAATGAAAAATCCGGCAAGCCGTTCCTGGTGGAGATTTCCCTGGGAATCGCCGAGTTCCGCCCCAATATTTCTACAGACATCCAACAGGTGATCTCCTTGGCTGACCAGCAGCTTTATGATGCGAAGAAACACAGGAAGAAGTCGGTGAGCAGGGCGAATAATCAAGGTTAGTGAGATACGAAATTTGTTTTAAAGTCCCGCGCGAAATATGAATTTCGCCGGGACTTTTCTCTAAAGGTATATTATTTTTATGAATGTTACTGTTCATCTTTTGAGGAAAGAATACTATTCACATCCTCCAGTGTTTTATCAGTTGCAGCAGCTATCTGCTCAGGGGTGAAACCATTTTTGTACATTTTAATAATAATCTGAGCCTGTCCCGCCCGAAAGCCACTTTCTTCCATTTCTTCCACTTCATCTCTAAACAGTTCTCTAAACACACTACTCACAGCAGATTCCCTCCTTAAATTCTCATATAATTCGAAGTTAGCTCGTGCACTTGCCTGCAGTACGGAGTCCACATTATTTCTGCCCCAGGGAGTTTTTATCCTCACTGACATTTCCAGAAAGCGTTCAACATCTTCTCTTTCTGCGTTGTTCGATAATATCCGTAAGCTGCTATGTGTCTCTTTCTTCAGTTCTTTTGTTACAATGACCTGCACTGGAAAAGGCAGATTGTTGGTTATGTAATAAATCCCTGGATATACCATCTCGATTTCATGGCCATGTCTTTTCAGGGCGAGAAACATTTCTCTTTGAATATCTTAGTAGGAAAAAGGTGATAACAAAACTGGATGTAG
>OLQS01001998.1_pt1 | contig 10866 bp, 9 predicted proteins | sample 1672291 | NCBI WGS metagenome assembly OLQS01 (sample SAMEA3136668, study PRJEB25190) | human gut metagenome | biome: human gut; feature: human-associated habitat; material: faeces | place: Austria | collected 2013
AGGTTTGGCGGTTATACTGTTTGCTATTTCCTGTTGTCTTTTATCCTGGTTACGGCAGGCTTGTGGGAATCGTCTCAAAAAGCGGTTACTTTGATTTGGGTATTCGGGTTGTTTGGTACCATTCTTGGAACTGGAAAATATTATGAATAGATGGGGATTGGTGTAAAATTATATCCCATTCGCTCTTGACAAATCTTTTTTAAAATAGCTATGATTCAAATTGTTTGAATCATAGCTATTTTATTAGAAAATCAGATAATGTTGCTTCTCATTCCAAGCGTACAGTGCGCCAGTAATTTTTCTTCATCAAGTATCTCTATTTGTTTTCGGGAGGTATCTAAGATCCCTTCTTTTTTCAGGATCCGAAATCGAGCGCTCCATCTGGGCAGTGGACGCTCCCGCAATGCTGGCAAGTTCTGACTGCGACAGCGGGATTTTCGCAGAGAGCGGGTGGACTTTTGTAAGATAGAGGTATAAGATATCGCAAATTCTGGCCAGACATGGTTCAAATGTCTGATTGATACTGTCAAAGAACATATATCCGATAAAATCACAATTCTCACGAAGCAGCTCCCCGGCAAAGGTTCCGTTTTCTGTTGCTATCTTTTTCAAAGTGGGATACGACATCTTGTATACCTCACAGTCTGTCAGTGCCTGTATGATCATTTCATATTCCACACGAAATTCATGAATCTCGACGCCTACCGGGAAAATAGTCCCGGGGCCAAACATATTCAGAGACTTCTTCCCCTGTTCATGCCCAAGTGAAAGATGGACAATTCCGTTTTTGATATAGTAAGCAGTGTTATTGATCACTCCATATTGTGTCAGATAACTGCCTTTTCTGATCTGCGTCTTCTGCACCTCATAATTTAAGATTACATCTTCAAAATCATTCAGATAATTTGCCAGATAAATACTCGGAATGATATGCGGTTCAATATCAGCCATTTTTTTCATCCTTTCAGCAGTTCTTAAAATCTGTTTATTTTATTCTAATTTCCATCGGTCCTGTGAGTCAAGAAAAAAGAAGAAAAAATCGTTCTTTTCCCTCATATGAGGGGGAACTATTCAGAAGAAACTTTTATAGTATAGATCAGAAAGATTCAAGGAATAGAAAGGATGACAAACATGAAAGTTTTTGAACCTATGAAGATCAATGGTCTGGAACTGAAAAACAGGATGGTCGTATCAGCCATGGTGACCAATTATTGTACACCGGACGGAAAGGCAACCGAAAAATTTATTGCTTATCACGAACACAAAGCAAAAGGCGGATGGGCAGATTGAAAGCCATCGGAAGCTGACCGAACGCGTTCACGCCGCAGGCGGAAAAATCGCAGCTCAGATTTATCATGCCGGAAGAGAGACAAGCAGTGCCGTGACCGGAGTGCAGCCCGTAGCCCCTTCTGCAGTCCGGGAGCCAAGTATGCCGGAAACACCCAGAGAATTGACGATCCCGGAAATCCATACTCTGGTAGAGCAATTCGGTGACTGTGCAAAAAGAGCCAAAGCAGCCGGATTTGATGCAGTAGAAGTGCATGGAGCGCACGGATATCTGGCAGGCGCTTTCGCATCCCCGTTTTCTAACAAACGAAGCGACGAATATGGCGGAACGATCCGCAATCGTGCAAGATTTGGCATGGAGATCATTCGGAACATCAAAGAAAAATGCGGAGAAGACTATCCGGTGCTGTATCGGATCTCTTCTGTGGAATATGTGCCGGGCGGGCTGGGTATCGAAGAGTCAAAGGTCATCGCAAGGTTGATGGAAGAAGCGAGCGCAGACTGTATTCACTGTTCCCAGGGCGTATATGCATCCACGCACACGATCATTCCGCCATCCGTATTTCCGCGGGCGGGTTATGTGGAACATGCCGCGGAAATGAAAAAAGCAGTTCAGATTCCTGTTATCGCTGTAGGACGAATCAATGATGTAGAGATTGCGGAAAGTGTTCTCCAGTCCAAAAAGGCAGATCTTGTGACCATGGCAAGAGCCTCCCTGGCGGATCCGGAACTGCCAAACAAGGTTCTGAAAGGACGGGGAGATGAAGTGATCCGTTGTATCAGCTGTCTGCAGGGCTGTATCGGAGAGAACGGAAAAGGAAACGGTATCCGCTGTCTGGTAAATCCGCTTACCGGAATGGAAGATGAATATGATTTGACTCCTGCCGAAAAGGCAAAACAGGTCCTCGTTATAGGTGGTGGTATTGCAGGATGTGAGGCTGCGATCTCGGCAGCGTTAAAGGGTCATAAAGTCACTCTGATCGAAAAAAATGACCGATTGGGTGGACAGTGGATTCCCGCATCGGTTCCGATCGGAAAAAGCGAGTTTACTTCGTTTTTGTGCTGGCAGAAGAGTATGCTGGAGAAAATGCATGTACAGATCCTTCTGAATACAACCGCCGATGCAGAACTGATCAAACTCTATGAACCGGATACGGTCATCATCGCAACCGGAAGCAGACCGTTTATTCCGCCGATTCAAGGTGCAGATCAGAATTTTGTCGTAGCTGCTCATGATGTACTCCTTGGAAAAACAGAGCCGGGCAATCGTGTTGTGGTCATCGGCGGCGGTCTCGTAGGAGCTGAAACTGCCGATATGCTCGGTCAGCAATGTGAACAGGTAACCATTATAGAAATGCTTCCGCAGATCATGAAAGATGGAGAAGCAGCTCCAACAAAATACATGAAAGAGCGGTTTTCCCAAAACGGAGTTCAGATTCATACTTCTACAAAACTTTTGGAAATCGGAGATCATACGGTAACCGCAGAAAAAGACGGGGAAAGATTTGTACTTGAAAATATTGATACGGTTATTATTGCAGTCGGAGTGAAAACAGACAGAACCCTTCTGGACTCCATGGAACATGTTTCCTGCAAAGTATTAAAAGTGGGAGATGCCAATGGGGTGAAAAACGGATATCTTGGAATCCGGGAAGGATACGAGGCAGGATTGAATGCGTAAAGAAAAGGAGAGGGAAAAATGGCAGAAGCAGTAAAAGATTATCAAAAGCTGGAACATGATATCATTCGTCTTGCAGGCGGTGCAGACAATATTGCCAGTGCACAACGGTGCGCGACCAGACTCCGTCTGGTTTTGAAAAATACACCCGGACAGGCAGAGGAAAAAATCAAAGCCCTGCCCGGCGTGATCACGGTTGTACAGAAACAGGGACAGTTTCAAGTCGTGATAGGAAATCATGTGGGAGATGTATTCGAGGCAGTTTCGGCAGAACTTGAAACAAACAAAAAACAGAACAGGAAGAACGCCCAAAAGAAAACCTGTTAAACCGCCTGCTTCAGATGATATCAGGAATATTTGCACCTGTCTGTTATGTCCTTGCAGCCGGAGGACTTTTACAGGGATTGCTGATCATTCTTACAATGGCAGTACCATCCGTGACAGAAACCGGAGTCTATCCGGAAATCACCTATACCTCTTCTGTACTGCCGCCTTTGATTTTAGTTGCACTGCTGTCCAAGCTGGAGAAATTTCTAAATAAACATTTGCCGGAATTGATCAAATCCTTATTTACTCCGCTTATCTGCCTGGCAGCGCTGGTTCCACTGACCATCGTTGTGATCGATCCATTGATCCAGTGGCTGTCCAATGGAGTTGCCGCCGGATACAATCTTCTGTATCAGATGGCGCCTCCGATCGCAGGTGCAGTTGTCGGCGGGGTGTGGCAGGTGATCGTAATCTTTGGCATTCACTGGGGGATGGTTCCGATTGTAATTGCCAATTTTGCGCAGAACGGACAGGACACACTGCAGATTTTTATTCAGATTGCTGTAATTTCACAGATGGCAGCTGCATTTGGAGTATTTTTAAAAGCAAAAGACAAGCAGCTGAGAACAGATGCACTGTCCGCCGGAATCACAGGAATTTTCGGAATTACAGAACCGGCAATCTATGGGATCACACTGCCGAGAAAGAAACCGTTTATTTATGGCTGTATCTGGGCTGCAATCGGAAGTGCAATCGCTGCGATACTGGGAGCAACACAGTATGTGTATGCAGGACTTCCGGGACTGATCTCCGTGGTAAATTCCATATCTGTGGAAAATCCGGGTTCATTTCCAGCCTGTGCCACAGGAGCAGCAGTGACGATTACAGGAACAATCGGAAGTATCCTGCTGTTTGGGTGCGAACCAAAGCAAAAGGAAAACGCAGAGCATTCTATTTTGGGACAAACTGTTTTCAGTCCGCTGACAGGAGAACTCAAATCTCTAAAAGACGTCAATGATCCCACATTTTCAGAAGAGATACTTGGAAAAGGAATTGCAATTCTTCCAAAAGAAGGAATCGTCTATGCGCCTTTTGACGGAGTAGTGTCCGCTCTTTTTGATACAAAACATGCAATTGGACTGACAGACGATCAGGGAATGGAGCTTTTGATCCATGTAGGACTGGAAACGGTAAATTTGGGCAGTTATGAGGTGATCACAGAACACATCTCCCACTCCCTGACAGAGCAGGAACTGGCTGTGATTGCACCGGACGAGATCCATATACTGAAAAAACTGCAGCCTGAAAGCGTGATTCTGACCATTCACATTGATTTTGAGCGGATTCCGGAAAATATGCTCGGTTCCTGTAAAAATCTGTTCCATACAATTTTGTGTACTCCGGTAAGCAATGCCGCTCTTTTACGCTCCCTGAAAGAAGAAATCCGTCGGCTTCTCATGGTTCTTTTCAATGGAGATTCCGCAGATGGAACTGATCTGTTTGCCCTCAATGAGATTATGATGAAGATCCTCTGCATTGCAAAAAAGCAGCGCAACACACCTTTTGAACAGCTTCCTGTGGACTCCACTCACCACGAGAACTACGTGCGGGCAATCCAGTTTATCGACCGCCATTATCAAGAGGATATTCACCTTACAGACATTGCAAAAACGCTTTCTTTCAGCACCAGCTATACCTCCAGACTGTTCACCCGCTATACCGGACTTTCCTTTGTCAAATATCTGTCCTATGTGCGAGTCCGGGAATCTCTGGAGGACCTTCTGGAAGGGAAAGCTTCGATTGAAGAGATTTCCGGAAAATGCGGGATGCCAAACTCCAAGGCCTACTCTCAGATTTTCAAGGAACTCTACGGCATTACACCGAGCACCTATCGGAAGCGTTTCGTAAAAAATCTGCTTCCTCTTCCGGAGCAGGAAACACGTCCGATGGAATTCACACAGAAACAAAAAGAACTGCTTACAAAGGTCTTTCATCTGGATGATACAAACCGTCTTCTCTTTCACACAGAGGGGATTCAAATCGTGTCAGATGGCGATACACTCCTTTGTACACTTTCTGATGCCCGTCAAAAAGAACTGCTTCTCTCTCAGAAAGAGGACGATATTGTTCTGACGATACGGCCTTCCTGCACAGGAACATAACTGTTTCCTTTCTGTTTTCAGGCATTTTTTGCTATGTTTTTTACAGGAAAATCTATTTTTGCAAAAAACACGACAAATTTTGCCCTGTATTGTGTTGGGAAAGAGAGGATATTTCTGTCTCTGCATATTAAAATAAATGTAGAATTGTACAGGAGGAAATCAAATTATGAATACATATCCAAAACTCTTCTCCCCGATCAAAATCGGAGAAACTACTGTAAAAAACCGCGTATTTATGCCGCCGATCTCTACAAATCTGGCTGACAAAGGATACGTAACAGATGCTTTGGTGGAGCACTACGCTGCCCGCGCGAAAGGCGGTGTCGGACTGATTGTAACAGAAGTAACAACTGTAGAGCCTACTTATGTATATCTTCCGGGAGATATGTCCATCTGTGACGACAGCTATATCCCGGGATGGGAAAAGCTGACTGCTGCCGTCCACAAGTACGGCGCAAAGATTTTGCCGCAGCTTTTTCATCCTGCTTACATGGCATTCCCGATCCCTGGTACTCCGCGGCTGATCGCTCCGTCTTTTGTAGGTCCTTACTATGCCAAGGAAGCGCCAAGACCGGTCACTGTTGAAGAACTGCAGGTCATTATCCGCCAGTTCGGCGAGGCTGCTCTGCGTGTAAAAAAAGCAGGCGCTGACGGAGTGGAAATTCACGCCGCTCATGCACATGGACTCCTTGGCGGATTCCTTTCTCCGCTCTACAACAAACGGACAGATGCCTATGGTGGAGATATCAATGGACGCTTAAAACTGACTCTTGAAGTCATTGCCGAAGTCAGAAAAATATGTGGAAAAGATTTCATCATCGATGTACGTATTTCCGGAGATGAATATTCAGACGGGGGTCTGAATTTAAATGATGCCATCTATGTTTCCAAACAGCTCGAAAAAGCCGGTGTGGATATGCTTCATGTTTCCGGCGGAACAACGATCAAAAGAGGAAGCTCCATTCCTGCACCCGGAACAAAAATGGGATCTCACAGCGCGCTCTCCGCAGAGATCAAAAAACATGTTTCGATCCCGGTGGCAACTGTGGGACGCATCACAGAACCATGGCTGGCAGAAGAACTTCTGGAAAATGATAAGGCAGATATCTGCATGATCGGCCGCGCAAATCTCTGTGAACCTGAATTCTGCAACAAGGCTCAGGCCGGACACGAGGAAGATATCCGTCCATGTATCGGCTGTCTGCGCTGCTTAAACGGCATTATGTTCGGAAAACGGGTTGCATGTACTGTCAATCCTTCTCTGGAACCGGAAAATGAAGACACCATCACCCCTGCAAAAGAGACAAAAAATGTCCTTGTTATCGGTGGAGGTCCTGCCGGAATGGAAGCTGCTTACGTTGCTGCAAAACGCGGACATCATGTTGTACTTGCAGACCGTCAGGATTCCCTTGGCGGAACCGTTCGGATCGCTGCCGTTCCGATTGCAAAACAGGATCTGACACAGCTGATCAAATATCAGGCACACAAACTGGAACAGGCCGGCGTAAAGGTTCTTTTAAATACGGAGGTTACACTGGAAACAATCCAGAAGGACTATCCAGATTATGAGGTCATACTCTGTGCAGGTGCGACTCCGGTTGTTCCTCAGTTTATGACACAATTTAAAGACTGGATGACTGCGGACGACGTCCTCTATGGAAGGAAGTTCCCGGGACGCAAGATTGTAGTCATCGGCGGAGGCTCTGTCGGATGTGAAACCGCAGATTATCTGGCTCCGGTTCTGAATGACCGTTTCCCTAGAAACCGGGAGATTACTCTGATTGAAATGGCACATGAGATCATGGAAGCAGAAAGTGGTCCGGGAAGAAGTCTGCTTGTCCAGAGAATGATGGAAAAAGGAATCCAGATTCTCTGCGATGCAAAAGTGGAAGAAGTCAATCATACCGTGATCAAATATACAAAAGATGGAAAGACTCACGAGATTACAGATGCCGATACACTCGTTCTTGCAATGGGATACCGTCCGTCTGACACTTTAGAGGAACAGCTGACCTCTGCAGGAATTACCTGTCATGTACTGGGCGACTGCAAAAAACCTGGAAATATCAAAGATGCTGTAACAGAAGGATATCAGACTGCATTGAATTTATAAAATAGAAAAGCTGAGATTTTATCATTCAATTTCCGATGATAAATCTCAGCTCTTTTTTATCGTTTCTTTCCTCTCCCGACGCTTTCTCCCAGCCTTACTTTTGTTTCAATCCCATTCAGAGAATTCTCCCAGATATCCGGATCCGGCATTGCCTTTCCTTTTTGTGTGAGCAGAATGATCGTAGAACCTCCAAATGCAAAATTTCCTTTTTCCTGACCTCTTCGCACTCTTGCCGCCTGATGGCGATTTTCAATTTTTCCCACCATCATTGCCCCTACTTCCATCATTAAAACCGTCCCAAAATTTTCTGAGCAGAGCAGCGAAAACTCTCTTGCATTCTCTTTATAGATTGGGAAACTGTCATTCGCCACCGGATTGACCGTATGCAATACTCCCGGTATTTTCACGTTTTCCGATTTTACTCCATCATCCACATAAATGTAACGATGATAATCTTCCACACAAAGCCGGAACACCCATGCATAGCCGCCTGCATAACGTTTTGCAAGCCCTTCATTTTTCAAAAGACTCTCTGTACTGTAGCTTGTATGTTTGATTTGAAACCGGGAATTTTCTTCAATTTTATAGACACTGAGTCTTCCGTCACAAGGACTGATCAGCCTCTCTGGCTCCCGAATGATTCTTCGTGCTCCCGGAAGTGCTTTTCGTTTAAAAAATTCATTGAAAGAGCGGTACTTTTTCTGCTCATACTGATACATCGGAATCTTGTTCTTCCGGATAAACCACGCAATTAGCACTCTGGAGGCCCGAGAATCCAAAAACGCAGCTCCGATTTCAGAGATATGTGGATTGATCAGTCCCTTCATAAGAAACCTTCCTGTTTCATGCGTGTAAATCCATTCCAGCAGCCGATCCTGTCCTGAACTGCATTCTTCTATGTTTCCTCTTCTGTCTGCCAGCTTCATCCTTTTTACCTCCTTATTGATCTCATCCTTTGAAAACTACATATGCCGGAAAAACCGCGCTCTGCAGAACTCCCACCATCCTCCGTTATAGAACAGGATGAACAGGACTGCGACTCCTACGATTCCGACAAGAACTGCCAGTTCTTTATTCGTTGGTTTGCGGAACTTAAAATCTGCCACAAACAAGATACCGACCACTGCCACTGTAATATGCAGTGCATACAGAAACCAGTGATATCCCGGAAGTATCAGCGATACTACAAAGAGCAGCGGCAGTACGACTGACATGGATGTGATTGGAAGTCCCTGATAGTATTTTCGATTTTCGCTGGTCTCCTGCTGCCGTTTGGTCTCCATGACATTAAAATATCCAAGGCGGATTACTCCGGCAAGCCCATACAGTACTAAAATTGCCATACTGTAAATACGGCGCATGCCCAACTCATAGCATAATACAATCGGAAACACTCCAAAACAGACCACATCACACAGAGAATCTATCTGAATTCCGAACTGCTTCTCATCCTCTGTTCTGTTTTTCTTCGTTCGCGCAATCTTTCCATCAAACATATCGCATAATCCGGAAAGCGCCAGACAGAACACAGCCCACTTTGGATGTCCTGTAACAGCACAAAAAATGCCGATTATTGATGAAGTAAAACTAATATAAGTCAGCACCACCGTATAATCATAAAATCCTATCATCCCTCAACACGCTCCTTTATACACTTCTTTTGTTCTCTTACTTTTTCATTTCCTATCGTAAGCTGCGCCACCACTGTAAATGCAGCACTGATCAGTAATTCTGCATAATATCCCAGTCCCCGGCTTAAAACCATACCCGGAAGCAGCAAAGATCCGAACACCGGGCGAAAAATATTCAAAAATAATGTTTCACTGATCCCCATACCACCGGGAAGCGGCAGCATATCTACCGCAACTGCTATCACTGCCTGAAGAAACAGAATATCAAAGAATGAAGTTCCTGACAGTCCAAACGCCCGATACACAAACCAGGTAGCTGCAAACAAGGCCATTCTCTGAACAAATGTAATTCCGAATACAACCACGATCACGCCCATATGCTCTTTTAAATATACTGCCGTTCCCCGGTAAGTATCCATAGATGCATCCAGCTTTTCCAGCCGTTCTTCTTTGTGTTTCATCAGGCGCAGCTTTTCCAGCAAATGGACGCCTTTTTTCAGGATTTCCTTTGTCAGCACCGGATGAAATACAAGCACTGTCATAAATACCACACAAAACACATTCAATCCCAATCCCAGATAATAGACCGGCAGAATGCCTTCCAGATATCTGTGCAGAAATCCCTGACCAAATATGAGAATCCCGATTCCGATCACAACCAGGACCAGCTTATATGTAATCGTCACAATCATCAATACTACCGTCGATACTGGAATCGGTATCTTTTCTTTCTTCATATAGTATATCTGCATCGGCTGTCCACCGCTTGCCGACGGTGTAATGCAACTAAAGAAAAAACCAACGGAAGAAAACAGAAAACAAGACCGTTTCTTCAACCGGGTTCCATACGATTTCATCATATACCAGATAATAATTGATTCTGACCATATAAAGAATAATACCAGAGCCACTCCCGGCACCAGCCATTGCCACTGTGCCTGTCGAATGGAGTGCATCATACTCTCAAGGTCTTCTCCTCGAAAAACACCATATACAGTCAGACCAAATACAAGTAATAAAAATAAAATATTAAAAACTGCTTTTTTCTTATCTCTCATGTCGTGCTCCTCCTGTCAAATGAAAAATACAGCTTTGTATCCTTTCACAAAATCTTTGATATATCCGATACCACTGTGTTTTCCCGGAAACCGTAAAACAGATCTGCGCCAGGATAACACCACCTGCCACATCCCAGACAACATGCTGTTTTGTCATCAAAGTGGATAAAAACACGCAAACTGCAATCACACAGGACAGGTATTGATACCATTTCGGAATCTCCTGCCGCCCACGAATTCCCAGAAAACAAAACCAGCTTACCAGGCAATGAATGGAAGGAAACAAATTGTCCGCGGCATCAATGGAATAAAGCCAGATCACGGCCTGATTCCAGAATCCGTCTGCCACAATCTCCGGTCTGGTATTGGTCGTCGGAAACAAGACAAAAAAACAGAAACAGACAATCCGGGATATTGCATCTGCTGTAAAAAAGCGATATACACTCTCTTTTTCCTGTCTCGCAATCAAAATGTAATTGATTCCCCAAAACAGATAACATCCAAAATAGATTACCAATGTCCAGGGTATGAAAGGGATCCTCTCATCCAACACAGTCTCAATATTGTAATGATATCGCCCGGATGCAATCCATCTGGCACCATTATATGCCAGTGAGTTCCATAACAATGCCAGTAAAAGCGGCACAATCCCGTACGACGGAATCAGTTT
>OLQS01001999.1_pt1 | contig 10862 bp, 10 predicted proteins | sample 1672291 | NCBI WGS metagenome assembly OLQS01 (sample SAMEA3136668, study PRJEB25190) | human gut metagenome | biome: human gut; feature: human-associated habitat; material: faeces | place: Austria | collected 2013
AAAACTTCATCATCAAAGACATCTTCGATGGTCTTGTCATAGAGATCTTCGTCTTTTGTCATAAACAGTTTCATGATCTCCATGCAGCCTTTCTGACTTAAATTGAATTTTCCATCTGTGTGTGCATCTTTTCCGCGTTGTACGGTTGCACGGCAAAGAGAATAGTTCGGATCATGCTTGTTGAGCCAGTAATATTCGTCAAGAACAGAAGCACCAGGGGTCTCAAGAGAAGGGATGCTGTGGAAGAGATCCCAAAGGCATTCAAAGTGATCTTCCATCTCTCTGCCACCTCGCATGATATAGCCGCGGGAAGGATCGAAAATTCCGTCGCAGGCTCCTCCTGCAATATCCATCGCCTCTAAAATGTGAATATGAGGTCCCGGCATCTGGGCATCTCTTACGAGAAAGCATGCGGCTGCGAGTGCTGCGAGCCCGCTTCCTACAATGTAAGCGTGTTTCTCATCAACTCCGTCAGGTTTTTCCGGACGTGCAAACGCTTCATAATTTCCGTTGGAATAGTAGATTCCTTTGCTGTTTTTCTCATGCTTGCCTCGCTCTGTGTTCCGATAGTCGGAAGATTTGGAAACACTTTTTGAGGAAGCAGTGTGAGATTCTACATCGGATTTTTTCTTTAATAAAATGGCGGCGCCTGCTCCTGCGGCAACTGCGGAGGCAACACCGATCGCTAATTTTTTCTTTGCCATATAGATGACCACCTTTCTGAAATAACTACATTGCTTTCTTCTGTACTTTCAGCATAGACGTTCTTTTCTTTTGTGGCAATTTACAAAGAGAGGGAGATGATTATTTTTTTATCATTCCCCTTGTTTTGTAAAATTATGAATGGAATTTGCAATTGTTCCGTGCATGGTCACGCAGATATTATGTACGATTTCTTCATAATTTTCTTTCATGCCTTGTTTGATCCAGTCGAGCATAAGACCGACAAAGCTGTATTTGTAAAATTCTGCAATAAATTTCTTTGCATGTTCGGAGATTGGTGTCTGGGCAGCCTGTTCTTCGACGACACCGGCGATCAGCTCGTAAGTAAGGTGAAAGAGATAGTTTTCAATCTGTTCCCGGCTGAGGCAGCGGTAAGCATTTAGGATGAAAGGTTTATTTTCAAAAACGACTTCAAAAATCTGAAGAAGTCCTTCCTGCCAGGTATCATAGGTCTTTTTTCCCTGGAGAGCTTTACGTGATTCTTCGAGACATGCCCATTCGACCAGATCGTAGATATCTTTGAAATGATAATAAAAAGCCATACGGCTGATGCCACAGTCGGTGGTCAGATCGTTGATCGTGATTTTGTTCAGCGGCTTTTTGAGAAGAAGTTTTTTCAGGGATTCTGCCAGAGCATGTTTGGTGATATTTGACATGGGATTCCTCCGTTTGTGTGTTGGTTTTGAAGTGCATATTTCGGGATTTTGCCATATTTATGACAAAACACTTCACGGGATAGTGCCAGTGAGCAGTAACTGTTTATTATTATAATAGGATAACGGAATGTCTGCAAGGTTGACAGTTACTGGCACTGGTGAGAAAATTAGGATACAATTACTGTTTACTCAGTTGTTGTGAACGGTCAGATATAATGAACATCGGAGGCAGGATATATATGAGTGGATTAAAAATATTATCAACTGGTTATTATGCACCACAAAAAGTACTTGATAATTTCGATCTTGAAAAAGTGGTTGAAACATCAGATGAGTGGATCGTCTCTAGAACCGGGATAAAAAGAAGACATATTGCTGAAAATGAAAGTTGCGTAGAACTTGGGTATCAAGCAGCTTTAAAGGCAGTTGAAAAAATAGATAAAAGTAAGATTGGATTGATTATCTGTGCAACAATGACACCCGATTATTTTACTCCCAGCACTGCTTGTTTGATTCAAGAAAGATTAGGTTTGAATGATCAAGAAGTAATGTGCTTTGATTTAAATGCTGCTTGTAGCGGCTTTGTGTATGCCTTAACGGTAGCCCAGGCATTATTACAAAACATGGAAGATAAATATGCTTTAGTCATTGGAAGTGAAGAAATTTCCAAAATAATGGATTTCAAAGATCGCAATACTTGTGTTTTGTTTGGTGATGGGGCTGGAGCCCTTGTAGTTGGAAATGGTGATGGTATTTTTGCTAGCTACAGTAATTCAGCGGGAAATTTAGAAGCATTAAAGGCCCCGGCAATCAGTAAATCTAATCAGGATCATTATTTAACGATGGCTGGGCAGGAAGTGTTTAAGTTTGCAATAAAAGTAATTCCTGAAAGTATTAATGCAATCTTAGAAAAAACAAATTTAACTCTTGATGAGATTGATTACGTTGTCTGTCATCAAGCAAATTATCGAATTATTAAAAATGTATATAAGAAGATGAAGTCTTCAGAAGATAAGTTTTATATGAATTTGCAAGAATATGGGAATACATCAGCAGCTAGCATTCCTTTGGCTTTAGGTGAAATGAATGAAAAAGGAATGTTAAGACCAGGTGACAAAATTATTTGTGTTGGTTTTGGTGGTGGTCTTACTTGGGGCGCAACATTAATGGAATGGAGTTAGAAGATGAAATTAAATAAATTATTAAATATTGAATATCCTTTGATTCAAGGAGGAATGGCAAATATCGCTACCGGTGAATTTGCAGCTAGTGTATCTAATGCTGGCGCACTTGGTTTAATTGGTGCCGGTGGAATGGACACTGCTACATTAAAAAAGAATATTGAAATTTGCCGTAATTTAACTGATAAACCTTTTGGTGTCAATATCATGTTGATTAATCCTTGTGCTGATGAGATGGCACAATTAGTAATTGATGAAAAAGTGCCGGTCGTAACAACTGGAGCAGGAAATCCTGGTAAATATGTTGCTGCATGGAAAGCAGCAGGAATTAAAGTATTGCCAGTTGTTCCAAGTGTAGCTTTAGCAAAGCGCCTTGAAAAATATAACGTTGATGCAATTATTGTTGAAGGAACTGAGGCAGGTGGTCATATAGGTGAATTAACTACAATGGCATTAGTACCTCAAGTAGTTGAAGCAGTTAGTGTTCCTGTTATAGCAGCTGGGGGAATTGCGAGTGGAAAACAGGTATTGGCAGCGTATGCTCTAGGGGCTTGTGGAGTACAGGTAGGAACTTGTCTGCTTGCAAGCGAAGAGTGTCCGATTCATGAAAATTATAAACAAGCTGTAATCAAAGCTAAAGATACAAGCACTACAGTAACTGGAAGAATCGCAGGAACACCAGTACGGGTAATAAAAAATAAAATGGCTAAAGAGTATGTTAAGCGTGAAAAAGAAGGTGCTGACATGATGGAACTTGAAAAATATACATTAGGTTCACTACGTAGAGCAGTTTTAGAAGGTGACGCCGATACCGGTTCATTAATGGCTGGCCAAGTAGTCGGAATGATCAATGAAATTAGACCTCTAAAAGTAATTATTAAAGAATTATTTGATGATTGTGATAAGGCATTTAAGAAATTAGAAAGCGAGTTTTAATTATGAAAAAGGTAAATATCGGAGATATGACTCTTGATGTACCAATCATACAAGGTGGCATGGGAGTTGGTATTTCACTTGGAAATTTGGCTGGAAATGTTGCTTTAAATGGTGGTATGGGTGTTATTTCAACTGCTCATCCTGGTTATCGTGCTGATGATTTTGAAAAAAATCCGCTAGAAGCTAATAAACGTGAGCTAGCTAATGAAATAAAGAAAGCTAAAGAGATTGCTAAAGGTAAAGGGATGGTTGCAATTAATGCAATGGTCGCAATTACTGACTATGCAGCTTTAGTTGAAGTAGCTGTAAAAAGTAAAATAGATGCAATTATTTCGGGTGCTGGATTACCTATGAACTTACCAAGTTTTGTTCAAGGAACAAAAGTTAAAATTGCCCCAATTGTATCAAGTGGTAAAGCCGCTAAATTGATTTGTAAAACTTGGGATCGTAAATTTAAGGTAGCTCCAGACTTTGTTGTCATTGAAGGAAGTGAAGCTGGTGGTCATCTAGGCTTTCATAAAGAAGATGTGTTAAATAAAAAAACGGCTAAATTAGTAGATATTTTTAAAGAAGTAAAAGAGACTGTTCAACCATTTGTTGAAAAATATCAAAAGGATATTCCTATTTTTGTAGCTGGTGGTGTTTATGATAGTGAGGATATTCAAAAGTATTTAGATTTAGGTGCTGATGGTGTTCAAATGGCAACACGGTTTATTTGTACTGAGGAATGTGATGCAGATATTAAATATAAACAAGCATTTATAAATGCTAAAAAAGGAGATATCGAGATTGTTAAATCACCAGTTGGAATGCCGGGAAGAGCCATCATGACGAAGTTGACAAAAAGACTTAAACAAGATGAAAGGATTCCAGTAAAACGCTGCTATAATTGCTTAATTCCCTGTGATGTTAAAACTACGCCTTATTGTATTAGTGGTGCATTGATCAATGCTGCTAAAGGTAATTTGGATGAGGGATTAGTATTTAGTGGAAGCAATGGATATCGTAATGATAAAATTATTTCAGTAAAAGAATTAATGGATGAATTAAAGAGAGGACTAAAATAATGGGTAAGATTGGATTTGTATATGCTGGTCAAGGTAGTCAGGTAGTTGGAATGGGTCAATCATTCTATGATAACTATCAAATTGCTAAAGATGTTTTTGATAACATTGACTTAGATATTGATGTAAAGAAATTATGCTTTGAAGGTCCCCTTGAAGAACTTTCTTTAACAAGAAATACACAACCATGTATGGTTGCTGTTGCTGTAGTAGCAACTAAGCTATTAAAAGAAAATGGAATTGCTCCAGATTATGTAGCAGGATTAAGTCTTGGTGAATATTCAGCTTTAAATGCAGCAGGTGTTTTAGATGATCAAACAGCAATTAATTTAGTACGTTTCCGTGGTCAAGCGATGGAAAGAGCGGCAGCAGGAATTGAAAGCAAAATGATTGCAATTATTGGCTTAGATCGCGAATTATTAAATGAAGCAGTTAAAGAAGCTAGGGCTTTGGGAGTTGTTTCAATTGCTAACTATAATTGTCCAGGACAATTAGTAATTGGTGGTGAGGCTGAGGCAGTTACTAAGGCTAGCGAATTAGCATTAGAAAAAGGTGCTCGTCGGGCAATTCCTTTAAATACAAGTGGACCTTTCCATACAGAATTATTAGCACCAGCTAGTAATGAACTTAAAGAAAAGTTTGTAAGTGTTAATTTTAATGAAATGCAAGTTCCTGTAATATTCAATAGTTCGGCTAAAGAACTTGAGTCTGGAGTTAGTATTGCTCAAATGTTAGAGAAGCAAGTAATGTCTTCAGTATATTTTGAAGATAGTATTCGTTATATGTTAGAAAACGGGGTTGATACAATTATTGAAATCGGTCCTGGTAAAGTATTGAGTGGATTTATTCGTAAGATTGATAAGACAATTAAAACCTATCAAGTTGAAGATCAAGCATCATTAGAAAAAACATTAGCGGGATTAAAAGGAGAATAAGATGAAATTAAAAGATAAAGTAGTTTTAGTAACTGGTGGAGCCCAAGGAATTGGTAAAGAAATTTGTTTAACTTGTGCTCGTGAAGGTGCTAAGATCATTGTAAATTATGTTAATTTTGGTGATAATAAAAAAATTGCTGAAGCAACTAAATCAGAATTAGAAGCAATCGGTGCGACTGTTATGTTAGCTCAAGCTAATGTTGCTTCATTTGAAGAAACAGAAACAATGTTTAAAGAAATCATTAAAGAATTTGGTCGAATCGATGTTCTTGTAAATAATGCTGGAATTACTAAAGATGGATTGTTGATGAGAATGAAAGAGAATGATTTTGATGCAGTTATTGATGTTAATTTAAAAGGAACATGGAATTGTATGAAACATGCGACTAAAATTATGATGAAACAACGTTATGGTCGTATTATTTCAATGTCATCAGTAGTTGGGGTAATGGGAAATGCTGGTCAAGTAAATTATTCAGCAAGTAAAGCTGGAATTATTGGAATGACAATGTCATTAGCGCGCGAAGTTGGTAGTCGGGGAATTACTGTGAATGCGGTAGCACCAGGTTTTATTCAAACTGCAATGACTGATGTTTTACCTGAAGATATTAAAGAAAGTATGGCTAAACAAATTCCTTTAGGAACTTTTGGACAAGTAAGAGATATCGCTAATACGGTAGTATTTTTAGCAAGTGATGATGCTAGATACATTACTGGTCAAACTATCCATGTTGATGGCGGAATGGCAATGTAAGGAGAGAGACAATGGAAAGAAGAAGAGTTGTAGTAACAGGGCTTGGAGCAATTAATGCAATTGGTCATAATGTTGAAGAAACTTGGAAAAGTATTAAAGAAGGTGTTTGTGGAATTGACGAGATCACAAACTATGATAAAGAATTAACAAAAGTAAAAATTGCAGGTGAAGTAAAAAATTTTAATGCTGCTGATTATTTAGATAAAAAAGCAGTTCGAAAAATGGATCGCTTTACTCAATTTGGTGTAATTGCTGCTAAAGAGGCTTTTAAGGATGCTGGTTTAAAGATTGAAGAGATTGATGCTGACCGTTTTGGTGTAGTTGTGTCAAGCGGAATTGGAGGGCTTGCAACAATTGAGAAAGATCATACTAAGGGGTTAGAAAAAGGTTATGATCGTGTTTCGCCATTCTTTGTGCCAATGTCAATTACAAATTTGGCAGCGGGAAATATTGCAATTGAATTAGGGGCAAAAGGATTATGTACTTGTCCGGTCACAGCTTGCGCTGGTGGAACTAATGCGATTGGTGATGCGTTTAGAAATATCCGTGATGGTTATCAAGAAATTATGGTTGCTGGTGGGGCAGAAGCTAGTATTACTCCACTTGGTATTGGAGGCTTTTCATCAATGAAAGCTCTTTGTGATAATAATGATCCGAAACGGGCGTCAATTCCTTTTGACGAGGAACGTTGTGGATTTGTTATGGGTGAGGGTGCTGGAATTGTTGTACTTGAAGAATTAGAACATGCTAAAGCTCGTGGCGCTCATATCTATTGTGAAATGGTCGGATATGGTGTCAGTTGTGATGCTCATCATATTACTGCACCTTTAGAAGATGGCTCTGGTGGGGCTAAAGCGATGATCAATGCAATCAAGGATGCTGGTTTAGTAGCTGAAGACGTAACTTATATTAATGCACATGGAACTAGTACCCCTTTAAATGATAAAGGTGAAACAATGGCAATTAAATCTGCTTTAGGTGAAGCTGCTAAAAAGGTTGCTATTTCTTCGACGAAAGGAAATACGGGGCATTGTTTAGGTGCTGCCGGGGGAATCGAGGGGGTAATTTGTGTTAAAGCAATCGAAGAGGGATTTATTCCAGCTACGATTAATTATCAAAAACCAGATCCATTATGTGATTTAGATATCGTTCCAAATACTGGTAGAAATCAAGATGTTAATGTAGCTATGTCAAATTCATTAGGATTTGGTGGTCATAATGCGACTATCATCTTTAAGAAATATGGAGAATAAGAAAATGGAACTAAATAGTAATCAAATTCAAGAAATCAATCCGCACCGTTATCCTTTTGCTTTAGTAGATCGAATTACTGATTACCAGCCTGGACAGTGGGCAAAAGGAATTAAATGTGTCAGTGTTAATGAAATGCATTTTTGTGGTCATTTTCCTGAGCATCATGTTATGCCAGGAGTATTGATTGTTGAGGCATTAGCTCAAGTTGGGTGTATTGCAATTCTTTCTAAAGAAGAAAATAAAGGTAAAATTGCTTTCTTTGGGGGCATTAATAAGTGTAAGTTTAAAGGTCAAGTAACGCCTGGTGATGTTTTAGAAATGGAATGTACTCTAACTAAACAAAAAGGACCAATTGGAATTGGTGATGCTGTTGCTAAGGTAAATGGTAAGGTAGTTTGTAAAGCTGAACTTATATTTGCTGTTCAATAATAATTAATTGGATAACGAAAGTTATCCTTTTTTGTTGTAAATCATATTAATTGACGTAATGGTTATAATAGATATAATCATTATAGTATCTGGAGGTGCTTATGAATAATATCCGTAAAGGGATGATGTGTATAATTTTAGCCGCTTTCTTTTTTGCAGCAATGAATGTATTTGTAAAATTAGCTGGCGATTTACCATCAATTCAAAAAAGTTTTTTTAGAAATTTGGTAGCTGCTTTATTTGCTTTTTTTATCCTATTAAAAAGTAAACAGGGATTTACATATAAACAAAAAGATTTACCGATGCTTTTATTACGCTCAGTCTTTGGAACGTTGGGAATTCTTTGTAATTTTTATGCAGTTGATCATCTTTTAGTTAGTGATGCTTCGATGCTTAATAAATTATCACCATTTTTTGTAATTATTTGTTCCTCTTTGTTTTTAAAAGAAAAAGCGACAAGAATACAAAAAATATCAATTATCGTAGCTTTCATTGGAAGCTTGTTTGTAATCAAACCATCTTTTAATCTTTTAAATAATGTGGATTCAATTATTGGTGTTTTGGGGGCATTAGGAGCAGGAATAGCTTATACTTGTGTGCGGAAGCTAGGTAAGCAGGGGGTAAATGGTGCAAAAATTGTATTTTTCTTTTCATGCTTTTCTTGTCTCAGTGTGTTACCATATTTAATAATTAATTATCAGCCGATGAGTTTAGAACAGTTTTTAATCTTACTAGGTGCAGGGTTAATGGCAGCTGGTGGTCAATTTGCAATTACTGCGGCGTATAATAATGCAGCTGGCAAGGATATTTCAATCTATGATTATAGTCAAATATTATTTGCAGCGATATTAGGATTTATTTTCTTAAATCAAATTCCTGATATATGGAGCATAGTTGGATATATCATTATTATTGGTGCTGCTTTAGGAGTTTATTTATATCAACGAAGAATAGCTAATTAGCTATTTTTTTTATGCAAACATATTGACATTTATTTTTTTGCTTGACGGAGTATTTATAGTGTGTTAAGATACTTTACATAGCAAACCTATCGATATAGTAGGAAAAGTGGAGAGGAATGTATAAACTGAACCTTACAGGATACGTGATTGGAACGATTGGAAGAGCCCTGGTCGTAGTAGCCGGTTATCTGGGAAGTGTGCCACTGATGCTTTTATTTACTGGCATTGCAGCTTTTGGTATGGGACCATGGCAGGGTGATATGAATGCGGTGATTGCTAACTGTTCAGAGTATACCTATCTGACAAAGCATAAACGTGTAGACGGAACCATGTATTCCTGTACTTCCCTTGGTGTGAAACTTGGAGGAGGACTTGGAACTGCGATTACAGGCTGGCTTCTGGAATTCAGCCACTTTAACAGTTCACTTGCTGTACAGCCGGATTCCTGCCTTAGCATGCTTCATACTATGTATCTGTGGATTCCAGTTGTGATTTGTGTAATCATTACTTTTATTATGTCACAGATGAATGTAGAAAAGGCAAATGAAGAATTAAAGAACAGTAAAATGCTGAAAACAAAATAAGCATTAAAATAACGAAATATAGCAATGGGATGTAACAATAAAAATGTCTAGAGGATGATTATGAACTATAGCGGCTTAAAAGAAGACAAAAGATTAATTGAAGCAGTACCGACCGCAAGACAGATTGCATATGAAAGCATGTAATTTTTCTGTTTCATTCATTTTACAGTAAATACCTTTACCGGAAGAGAATGGGGAAACGGGGAGGAATCCCCTTCCATTTTTAACAGAGCCGGAATCTATTTTTAATCCGACAGAGCTGGATGCAAAACAGTGGGCGAAAACAGCCGCAGAGGGCGGTATGAAGGGACTGATCCTTACCTGCAAACATCACGACGGATTCTGCCTATGGCCATCAAAATACACCGAACACAGTATCAAAAACTCTCCATATAAAAATGGAAAGGGTGATATTGTAAGAGAAACAATGGAGGCTTGCAGAGAATATGGCCTGAAGTTTGGTGTTTATCTTTCTCCTTGGGACAGAAACAATGAATTCTATGGAAAAGGAAAAGAGTATGATGACTATTATGTGAATCAGCTTACAGAGCTTCTGACAGAGTATGGTGATATTTTTGTAGTATGGCTGGATGGTGCCTGTGGGGAAGGCGCAAACGGAAAGGTACAGAAATATGACTGGCAAAGATACTACCAGGTAGTTCGCAAGCTGCAGCCAAATGCTGTGATCTCTATTTCTGGTCCTGATATCCGTTGGTGTGGAAATGAAGCTGGTGAGGTACGCCCAAGTGAATGGAGCGTGGTAGCAGCAGATATGAAAGATCCGACTCTGACCGCAGAGTTAAGCCAGCAGGAGGATAATGAAGAGTTCCGTGAAAGACCATTGGATGAAACACAGTCTGATCTGGGAAGTAGGGAACGTCTTGCGAAGGAAGAACGACTTGCCTGGTATCCGGCTGAGACAGATGTCTCCATCAGACCGGGCTGGTTCTATCACGAAGAAGAGGATGATAAGGTACGTTCTTTTAAAAATCTGAAGGATATTTACTTAAAATCAGTTGGTGGAAATACTACACTTCTGTTAAACATCCCTCCGATGAAAAACGGAAAGATCCATCCAACGGATATTCAGAACCTGAAGCAGTTAGGTGACTTTATCAAAGAAAGCTTTTCCAATAATTTAGTGGAAGAAGCTGGTATTACAACCATTCCACCACTTGACTGTCGGGAGATGTCCCCAGAAGTTCTTAGAACCGATGATTATGAGACTTATTTCCTGAATGAGGCTGGAACCAATAAACTGGTTATCAAGATCAAATGGATTGAAAGAAAAAAACTGCATTATCTTGTTCTGAAAGAAGCAATTCCGCTTAGCCAGAGAGTTGAGGCATTTAATGTCTGCTATGAAGAAAACGGCAGCATAAAA
>OLQS01002000.1_pt1 | contig 10856 bp, 17 predicted proteins | sample 1672291 | NCBI WGS metagenome assembly OLQS01 (sample SAMEA3136668, study PRJEB25190) | human gut metagenome | biome: human gut; feature: human-associated habitat; material: faeces | place: Austria | collected 2013
TTGCTTTGGTCTGGATGGGATTAGAACTACTACTGTATGGTGAAATTCAACCGAGAATTGTAGATGATATTATGTGGCTTCTGTTTTTGCCATTTGTTTATATAGCGGTAAATCAAGATTTGGGAGAGTGAAGATGAATACAGTACAAGAAACATTAAACATGCATTACAAGATTATAGGTGTTGAGTTATGCGGTGGACCGGAAAGCAGAGGTTATGCGACGATAGTACGTGGCTTTGATAAGAAAAATTTAGAAAGTGTAAATCTTCCAGTGTTGGCAGAAGGGGGAAAGGCTGGACTTGCGGAATTATGTAAGGTACCGGTGGAAAATATAACCCTCATCTCCAGATGGGAGTATGAAGCCAATACTGCAGATCTGGAAGACCCAGATGGAGAGGAAAACTGAAATGTCACAAGAAGAAAAGTATAAGCTGGCGTTATTTGCGGTGATTCGTAACAGCACAGTGATGCCGCAAGGTGCCAAGCTTGGAAAAACTATGCACGAAATAAACACAATGGCCGTTGCAGTGATGGCAAATATTATGGAATCGTGCGACTATGAAAAGCTAAAAGAATCATATGAATCTGGGCGAATCTAAAATTATGAGAAGGAATGATGAGGATGAAAGATAGAAATGCAGAGGGTTATCCGGATCCAACGGCGGCCAGAGCAATCAAGGCAGCAGATCGGCCACCGGAAGAGATTATTATGTTCCGTAAGATGATTAAAGCGTTGAGCGTGATCTGCCATGTGCGGGTCCTCGGGAAAGTGACTTTGGTCGATAAGAAAGGGCGGCGGTGGTGATGAGTAAAAAGGAATGGGATGAGAAAATAGCCGGTGCCATGATGAAGAAGCGGAAGGCTACTGAGTACGCGATCATGAGCGAGGACCGGAGTCGTCGGAGCTGGAGCGCGGCACATCCGCCGTATGCGGGGACAAGCCTTTGTCCAGATCCGAGATATCGAGGAGGGAGTACGGAATGAACTGGATGATTGTGCTATATTGTATTGAAATGATCATAAGGTGCATCGTGTTCTTGGGGGCTGGTCTCTTGGCGGTGAAAAGTAAGAATGAACATAAAATCGCAGATACGGTTTTCTGGTGTACGATGATGCTCATTCCGGTGATACAGCAACTGTATTGATGAAAGGGGGCGATGCCAATGGACAAGATCAAGATTACTCGGGCGCTATTGGATAGTTATCGGAAAATGGTGCGAGAGATCAATCTGCTGGAGAAAGAACTGGAGGACATGCTGCAGGGGGATCATGGAATTGGCAGCAGTGTTGTGATGGATTACAGAAAAGGATATCCGCAGCCGCAGGGAGTCACCGGATTTGACGGTCAATTGTACGATCAGCGCAAGAAGATTCTTGAGCGGAAACGCGAGAAGTGTAAAGCGGTAGAGGACTGGATCGATGCAATTGAGGACACAACAACACGCTGCGTATTTCGAATGTACTATGTGGATGGCCTGACCTGGGAAAAGATTGCTATGAAGGTCGGTTATGCGGGAAATCCGGATTATCCGAGACTGGTGATCCGCGATCGTTACCTGAAAAAAATGCAGATTAAGTAAAAAATAGTTCGGAAAGTTCGGAAAGTTCGTTTTATAATATAATCGAATCCAAAGGGCAGACGGGAAAACGATTTGTCCTAAAGATAAGACCTTTCCTTTAATACATCAGCGACCGGTTGCAGGTCGCGATGATTGGAATGTAGCTCAGCCAGGTAGAGCAACTGGCTTATATCCAGCGTGACGGGGGTTCAAATCCTCCCATTCCAAGTTGCGAGATGGAGCAGATGGAAGCTCGCCAGGCTCATACCCTGGAGGCCACAGGTTCGAGTCCTGTTCGCGCTATATTGTCATAATCAAATATCTCCCCTGGAAAAGATGCCTGTCGCATGATGGGCATCTTTCTTTTGTGACCATTTTCATACGGCGCACACGGCACCAGTCAAAAATGATCCTCCTTTGTGAGAGGCGGCAACCGGCTGTCTCTTATGGTGTCGGTGGGATCGTATTTCATATAAGAGAAAGGGCAGCTTATTCAGCCGCCTTTTCTCTACACAGTTCATCAAGGGTGACACCGAGAGCGTCTGCGAGCTTTATCATTGTGGAGACTCTGCCGTCGTCACGAGCTTCCAGATCCTGGATCGTACGGCGGGGAACACCGGACAATTCAGCAAGAGCAGGAACTGAGAGATTTTTCGATTTTCGGATTTCTTTTAATTGCATGTATGATTCCTCCTGTAAAAATAGTAGGCAGCTATGCACAATAAATAAGCGCCCCATTTGACGAAATCGAAAACTGTTGGAGACGTAAACTCGCCGGAAAATCCATCAATGAGAATGGTAATGGTCAGAATCAATAGGACCAGACGAATAAGTTTCATATTTCCTTTAACAAATGAATGTGTTATAATTAAGAAAGAACCGGGGGCAAGGGGCAGAGGGCTTTCGCCCCATGTCCCCGGCTTCTTACTTGCGTTTGGACCTTTTGGATTTTGTTTCGTGCTTCGTTTTAACTATCAGGCAGATGGCGGTGACGATTGCAAGAAACGCTTCCGAAAGGTCTTTTATTATTTCACTTATTGACTCATTCATTTGCTTACCTCCTTTCCTTTTGATAACATAATTATAGCACATAAATGCGTGCTTGTCAAGCAGAATAATACATTTTTACGTGCTAAATATAGAAGAGCCGGCACCTGGAAACAGGTGCTTTTGCTGTATGCGGAGGAAGATACATGATATATAAACGTTGCCCTCACTGCGGAAAAAGAGTGCCGGAGGGAAAAAAGTGCGGGTGTGGATTTAAACGGGAGTATGCAGCACCCCAGGGAACAAGAAAGCTGTACCATACATCCAGATGGAATAAACTTCAGAAGACAATCGTTTCGATCTATTCAGGACTTGATCCTTATGCAAAGAGTCAAGGAAGGATCGAGTATGCAACCATTGTTCATCACATTGTTCCGGCCGAAGAAGATCCGGAACTCTTTTGGAACCAGGACAACCTGATCCCACTGTCTCGAGCTTCTCATGATGCGGTGCATGTGAGGTACCGTATGGGGCAACAGGAGAAGGAGAAGTGTCAGAGCGAGCTGCGTTCGTGTATTCGATCAGCTGCGAGCGTGCTCCTGGGGTAGGGGGTCAAAAAAAGTGCGGAGAGGGAGCCGCAAGACCGCCGTCCCTCGTTTCTTTTCACAAAATTCTAAAAACTCATCAGATTTATCCCCATTTATGGGGATAAAAGCAAAAATACCCTGAAATCGGGGGAAAGGAGAAGAAAGATGCCGAGACCAAGAAAGCCATTATCGGCGCAGACGGGTCACCTGACGAAGGAGACCCAGGAAACAAGAAAATACGAAGAATCACTTGTAAATGCTGGAAAAGATGAGCTGGAAAATATCCCGGCAGCTCTCTTTCTGGACAGTGAAGCAAGGAAAGAATATAAGCGCACCCTGGAGAATCTGAGAAAGATCGATCTGATCAACAATCTCGACCGGGCGGCGCTTATTTCATATGCAAATTCGTATGCATTATATGTAAAAACCTGTAAAGAAATCAAGGCAAGCGGGTTCGTGAGCGTCATAAATGGCAAACCGAATCCTCTGTTTGCAATCATGAATCAGGCAAAGAAGGAGATGGAGACGGCCGGAAAAGTTCTTGGAATGTCTCCGGCCGCAAGGCTGCAGGCAGCTTCCTCGAAGACAAAGGTCCAGGCGGAAGAACTGGAAGAAATGTTTGGTGATATTTGATGACAAACCTGGAAGAGATTACTAAATACGCGAAATCCTGTATCAGCGGAGAGATTCCGTCAGGGCAGAAACATAAATGGGCCTGTGAACGTTTCTTAAACGATCTGAAGCGGATCGGAGATCCGGATTTCCCGTATATCTGGGATGAAGAACGTGCGGACAAGATCGTCCGCTGGTTTTCCCTGCTCCATCACAGCAAAGGGAAACTTTCTGGTCAGCCGATCCGGTTGACATCCTGGCAGAAGTTTCGGGAATGCCAGTTGTATGGATGGCGCCATAAAGATACCGGTTTCAAACGCTTCAAGAAAGCCTTTACCGAGGTCGGGCGAAAAAATGCAAAGTCCCAGATGGAGGCAGGTGAGGCACTAAATGAGATTTCTGAGCAGGCAACCCGAAATCAGGAAACCTATGAGGTGTACACGGCCGGAACAAAGCGGGACCAGTCAAGAATCGTATTCAATGAGTGTGACCTGATGACAAAAAGAACACTGCTCCGGACGAAATTCAATTTTAAACGGGATGAGATTATTCACATCAAGTCTGGATCCTTTATTAAAGCTCTCTCAAAAGATGACGGAAAAACCGGAGATGGAACGAACCCGGCATATCTGATCCTGGATGAGTATCATCAGCATCCGACGACCGAATTTTATGATTTGAGCCTTGGATCTAATACGAAGGAACCCATGCTGTCGATCATCACGACGGCCGGAAAGGATCTCACATATCCCTGTTATACACAGGAATATGATTATTGTTCGAAAATCCTGGATCCGAGCGTAGATGTGCAGAATGATGAGTATTTTGTCGATATCTGTGAAGCAGATCCGGGAGATGATCCCGGAGCGATCACAACCTGGCAGAAGGCGAACCCGATCCGGGCGTTTTATCCGGAAGGAATCCAGAAAATCAAAGCGGATTATGAAGTCGCAAAGCAGATTCCGGAGAAAATGATTGCATTTATGACAAAAATCTTAAATATCTGGGTTTCTGCAGTGCAAAACGGTTATGTGGACATGAAAAAATGGAAAGCCTGCGAGGTGAAAGAGGCGCCGATCGATCTGAGAAACAGGCCGGTCTATGTCGGTTTTGATATGTCGGCCAAGATCGACCTGACTTCTGTGGCGTTCATTATCCCGTACCAGATTGCCGAGATCGATAAGACCGGGCGCCCGATCGTCCGGTATTATCTATGGACACACAGTTTTATCCCATCGATGGACCGTGTCCGGGAGCATATCCTGAAGGATAAGGTTCCGTATGACGCATGGCTGCGGTTGGGATATCTGGAAGTGACGGACACGCCGATCGTGGATCAGTCACGCGTTATGGAATATGTGCTTGAGACCTGTCGGGAGCTGGATCTTGATATTCAGTGCCTGTGCTTTGACCCGGCGAATGCCAGCAAACTGATGCTGGATCTTTCCAACGAAGGGTACACGGTGGAAGAGGTATATCAGAGTCATAAGTCTCTGAATGAATCCACGCAGGGGTTCCGGGAGCAGGTGTATTGCGGAAATGTTCAGTATGTGCACAATCCACTGCTGAATTATGCGATGTCAAACGCTGTGATAAGGCAGAATAACGGTCTGATCAAGATCGATAAGGATGCGACCACAAAGAGAATCGACCCGGTAGATGCGACGCTGGCGGCTTTTAAACTGGCATTGTATCATGATTTTGAAGCGGAGAATCTGAACGATTATGTGGCGAAGTTCCTGGAGGAAATATCATGAGTATATGGAACACGATCAAAGAAAGAATTTTCAAAAACGAAATTTCGGCAGATACTGCGGATGGGAATGGCTTTGAAAAGCTGATGAAGTGGTGGGGGATTGATTCGGAGAAGCCGAAAGCAATCGCCGAGACCACGTATTTCACCTGCCTGAAGGTTTTGTCTGAGGCAATGGGTAAGATGCCGTTGAAATTTTATAAGGAAGATGAGAGTGGAGGACGGGTAAGAGCTCCGACAGACCGGATCGCGGACCTGTTGATGTACCGGCCGAATCCGGTCATGACACCGTCCACATTCTGGTCCACGATCGAGGCCAATTGTGAGCACTATGGAAATGCTTATGTGTGGATCCAGACGGAATATGTCCGGAAAGGAAAATACGGCGGTGATATTGTTGTGAGAGGTTTCTGGCCGATGCAGTCGGAATGTGTGGATGTTCTGATGGATGACGCCGGGATCTTCGGAAATAAGGGTCAGCTGTATTACCGGTATTCTGATCCGAAGTCTGGAAAAACGTATACCTTCCGACAGGACAGTGTGCTGCACTTCAAGACATGGCTGACCTGGGACGGCATCATGGGAAAATCGGTGCGCGACATCTTAAAGGATACCGTGACCGGCGCCGGACACTCTCAGGCATACTTAAACCGGTTGTATCAGGGTGGTCTGACTGCATCCAGTGTGCTCCAGTATACCGGAGATCTCGATAAGACACTGCGGACAAAATTACAGAAAGAATACAATGACCTTCTCACCGGCGCGAAGAACGCGGGAAAGGTTGTACCTCTGCCGGTCGGATTCACATTGCAGCCGCTTTCTTATAAGCTGACAGACGCCCAGTATTATGAACTCCGGAAGTATACGGCTTTGCAGATCGCGGCCGCGTTCGGAGTAAAACCGAATCAGATCAATAACTATGAAAAGTCCAGCTATGCGAATTCAGAAACGCAGCAGCTGGCTTTTTTAGTAGATACCATGCTGTACCGGCTGACGATGTATGAGCAGGAGATCAATTATAAATGTCTGACCGATGAGCAGCGGGCGGAAGGGTATCTGTATAAATTTAATGAGCGCGTGCTGCTCCGCGCAAATGCGGAAACGCAGATGAAAACGATCACGTCGGCGATCCAGAACGGCATTTATACGCCGAACGAGGGCCGCCATTTCCTTGATCTTCCGTCACAGGAGGGTGGGGACATGCTGATCGTGAATGGAAACTATGTTCCACTGACTTCGGTCGGCGCGGCATATGGAGTAAACGGGGAAGGAGGAGACGGAAATAAATGATTTTGAAGATCAACGGCGATATTGTCGGGAATGACTGGAAAGAAATCTATGACTGGTTTGGAATTGAATGCAGCACTCCGGGGGATGTCCAGAAAGCACTTGCGGATCTTCCGAAGGGAGACCGGCTGCAGGTAAAGATCAACTCCGGAGGTGGAGAGGTAATGGCCGGACAGGAGATGTACACGATGCTCCGGAGACGGAATGACGTGGATATCGAGGTGGAGTCCCTGGCGGCGTCTGCGGCGTCTGTGATCGCGATGGCGGGACACTGCACGATCTCACCGATCGGAATGCTAATGATCCATTGCGTGTCAGCCGGCCGGGTGTCAGGAAACCATCAGGATATGGAAAAAATGGCGGAAACACTCCGAACCTATGATGAAGCACTGGCCGGGGCGTATGCTGCGAAAACAGGACGTCCGAGGGATGAGATCCTGAAACTCATGAATGAAGAGACATGGCTGACTGCGGAAAGAGCGGTGGAGCTCGGATTTGTAGATGGGATTTCAGAGGATTCCCCGATGCTCACGAATGCTTCCGGGATGATGGCAGTGACACCGGAAATGGTGAAGGAATTCCAGGCTGCAAAGGCAAAGGAAAAGGTTGCCGAAGAAGAAAAAGAGAACCTGTTAAGAGACCTCGACAAATACGGGGTGTGAAAGGAGATAACTCATGAATAAGAAATTGCTTGAACTGTTAAATCAGATCAATGCGCAGAAACAGGTCGTGATCGACCTCGCAAATGCGGGAAAACTGGCGGAGGCAAAGGCAGAGAAAGAAAAGCTGCAGCAGATGCAGGACAAATTTGATCTGTTAAAGGATGTAGAAGATCCGGATCCGGAAGGCGGAGAAGGCGAAGGAAGCGGCGCAGGCGATCCGGTAAACAGCGGAGCACTTAAGAATGTCAATGTCAATTATAACCGGGTTGTCCATGAGTTTGCGGATGCGGCCCGCCATTATTTCAAAAATGCGAAGGCGAACACCGAAGGATCGAATGCAGACGGCGGTTATACCGTTCCGGATGACATCCGGACAGAGATCAACCATTACAGAGAGGCAAAGTTCTCTTTATCTTCTCTGATCGATACAGAGAATGTATCCACAGACAGTGGGCGCCGCACTTATCAGTCCAGAGCAAACCATACCGGCTTTTCACAGGTAGCGGAAGGCGGCAAGATCGGAAATGTAGCAGGACCGAGCTTCGAGGTGATCGAGTATTCCATCAAGAAATATGCTGGATGGCTGCCGATCACCAATGAGCTGCTTTCCGATTCCGATGCGAACCTCACAAACACCCTGATTGTATGGCTGGGAGAGGAGGATATTGCAACAAGAAACAATCTGATCACTGGAATCATGCAGACGAAACCAGCGACGGAGCTTGCGAACCTTGATGGAATCAAGAAGACGATCAACGTAACACTCGGCTCTGCGTTTGCACCTACATCCAAGATCATTACAAATGATGATGGATTACAGTGGCTGGACACTTTAAAGGACAGCAACGGTCGCTATCTGTTAAAGCCGAGTCTGGATCAGACCTCTCCGATCAAACATCAGCTTGCAGTTGGTGCAACAAACATTCCGGTTGTGGTGGCACCGAATTTCATCCTGAAATCGAATGTTTCAATAGCGAAGAAGAGAGGTATCCCGATGATCTGCGGCGATGCAAAGGAAGGAATCAAATGCTTTGACCGTCAGAAGCTCTCCATCCTGGCATCTGCAACCGCGTCTGTAACCGGATTCAACGCATATGAGCAGGATATGACGCTTTTCCGTGGCATCCTGAGACTCGATATTAAGGCAAAGGACCCGAATGCTCTTGTAAACGGTGTGATCACCGTTGACGATGCAACGGTAACCGGCGATTAAGGAGTGAAGCAGTATGAGACTGGAAGACATTAAAGGCTATCTCCGGATCGACGGGGATGAAGAGGACAGTCTGATTCAGACAATGATGGAAGCCGGAAAGGAATATATCCGGTCAGCGGTCGGGGAGTACGATGATATGGACCCGACCGCCCAGGTGCTTCTGGCTGCGATTGTTCAGAATATGTATGACAACCGGGAACTGATGCAGTCTGAGCAGCAGACAAAGAAGCGAATCGAATACACCTTCCAGTCCATCATCCTGCAGCTTCGGATGAAGTTTGAACTGAAAGGGGAGACAGCGGAATGACTCAGGTAAAAGGAATCAACCCGGGCCGTCTGAAGCACCGTGTGACGATCATGCGGTATCAGGCTGCGGAAGATGAACTTGGAAATACGGTCCATGAGCTGGTTCCTCTTAAAAAGTGCTGGGCTGAGATCCGCCCTGTCAGAGGAAAGGAACAGCTTGAGTATTACAAGAACGTGAACGATCTGATGTATAAGGTTACAATCCGGTACACGGATGTCACGGAGAAGGATGTGGTCCTCTACAATGGCAGACAGTTCCGGATTAATTACATCACCAATCCTCTTGAGGAGAGTTATTATCTGGAACTCATGTGCACGGAGTCGAAGGACCATGCAGTAAAGGAGGCGGATCATGGCTGATGTCCAGTATGCGGACGTGATCCGCACAGTCAATGGACTTTTAAAGCAGAGATATCCGGAAATTACAAGATACGGGAATGATACGGTGGATAAAGCCGTACCCCCGTATTTTTTTGTGGAATGTGTTCCGGCCGGAATGGACCGGCAGACAAAAAACATGCTGCACAAGAGCTGTTCTGTTCTGATCACGTATGTCCAGAGAGTCCCGGACCAGTTGGACAACCTGGAAAAAGCGGAGGAGATCGGGGAACTGCTTGGAATGACAGTCCGGATCAGAGATCGGGAACTCCTGGTTCTCCGGTACAACCACGAGTATATCGGTGACCAGAATAACATCCTGCAGATCTCTTTTGGACTGGACTGGTGGGAAGATACCAGAAAACCGGATACGGAGGAGATCATGGAGCATCTGCATACAGAAATGACAGTGAAAGGAGACTGAAATGGCAAAATTAACATCGCCCAGTATTTCGATTACGTTCCTTGAAAAGGCGGCAAGCCTGATCGAACGCGGTTCAAGAGGAATCGTGGCTCTGGTACTCAGAGATGCGAGCGTAACCGAAACACCGGATACCTATACGGTCCGGGATGTTTCGGATGTGCCGACAACTTTATCGGAAGCAAATCAGCAGTATATCAAGGATGCACTGAAGGGGTACAGCAAGGCACCGTTAAAGGTCCTTGTTTATGTAATGCCGACAACCGCCGGAGATGTTAGTGACCTCTATTCGGCTATGATGAAGTATTTTGAGACGGAAACCTTCCAGTGGATGGCGATCCCGACCGTGGAAACTGATGGGAAAGTGGAGGATATCGTTTCCTGGGTGAAATCCCAGAGAGACAATAACAATTACATGATCAAGGCAGTGCTGCCGAATGCGGATTCCGCAGACTGCGAGGGAATCATCAACTGGACATCAAAACTCTACAGGGACGAGACGAGCGATAACGGAGATAACTCCGTGACAATTACGAGAAAAACCTATACGGCCGAACAGGGGACACCGAGGATTGCCGGGATCTTTGCGGGAACGGATGTGACGATCTCCGCCACTTACGCACCGTTAAAGGATTTTGATGATGTGGAGCGCCTGGATTCCGAGGCAAGAAACACCGCGGTTGGAACCGGAAAACTTTTAGGTTTCTGGGATGGGGAAAAGGTCAAACTGGACCGCGCGGTTACCTCATTTGTGACAACGACTGGCGTCAAAGGCGACTCGTTCAAGAAAGCAAAGCTGGTAGAGGACATGGATATGATCAAGTCAGATATCCAGACAACGATCCAGGACAGCTACATCGGCAAATATGCCAACAGCTACGATAATAAGTGTCTGCTGATCACCGCGATCAACGGATATTTCCAGACACTTGTCAATGACGGGATCATCGAGTCCGGAACTGCTGAGATCGATCTTACAAGCCAGAGAACCTATCTGGAGAGCCTTGGAAAGAGCGTCACAGTGAATGGTGAGACGAAGAAACCGGAGCAGTTCGGTAAAGCTATGTTGTTCCCGGCTATGGTTGAGACAT
>OLQS01002005.1_pt1 | contig 10846 bp, 10 predicted proteins | sample 1672291 | NCBI WGS metagenome assembly OLQS01 (sample SAMEA3136668, study PRJEB25190) | human gut metagenome | biome: human gut; feature: human-associated habitat; material: faeces | place: Austria | collected 2013
CAATCCTGACTTTTCCCGCTAATTATCAGGATTGTATTTTATCTGCTTCATTAAAAAGACTTCTCATTTGCCATCTTCCACATATTGAGAAAAGAGGCTTTGGTGATTTCTACGACCTTATCCCAATTCAATCGGTCGGCATGATCGGAAGGCTGGTGATAATCAGGATGCCCGTCCGTATGATACCAGATGATCGGAATACCTACTTTGGCAAACGAACCGTTATCACTTCCTCCTATCGGATTTTCCCAGGCGCGGTAATCCGGTTCCAATTGCAAACCGTATTTTCTGATATCCTCTTTCAACCAATCCCCAAAGCCCGGATGGGCGGCTGTGTAGAAATAAACGACTTGTTTGGGTTGTTGAGGTTTGTTGTTACGGCCAATCATGTCAAAGTTCAGATAGCCTTTGATTTGAGATAGGAAAGGACAAGTTTGTACAAAATATTTAGAGCCAAGCAGTCCTTTTTCTTCTCCATCCCAAAAAGCAACGATTACATTTCTTTCGGGTTGCTGTCCACTGGCTAAAAAGGCTCTTGCTATTTGCAGCACTGCCGATACACCGGAAGCATTATCGTCAGCACCATTGTATATTTGGTCGCCATCGAGTGCAGGATCAATACCTAAATGGTCGAAGTGAGCCCCCACAATCACATATTCTTTGGTATTTTTACCGGGAATCATTCCCAATACATTCCGCATGGAAAGTTTTTGATGTACTTCCTGTTTCAGTTTAGCTATGGAATCAGGATGCACTTCCAGGCGTCCTTTTTTCTGACGTTCTTTACGGTAAGCATCAAAAGGCTGGAAATAGCTGTCAGCCAAAGGCGATACTCCCATCCATTGCAACAAAGAAACAATATATTCTGAAGTCACACGCGAACCATGAAACCCAGCCTCACGCCCTTGCAATTCATCACTAGCCAAAAAGTTGATAGTAGCTTCGGCAGAGGAACGGTTAATTGTATTCAAGGCCCTCTCAATAGGAGATTGGGCAAAAGTAATGTTTCCAACCAACAGTAACGCTAATAGTAAATAATCTCTCTTCATTGTACTTCAAATATCTTAAGTCATTTTCATTGATTGGTGAAATTTAATTCACCCGCCAATGTTTATTTTGTAGGTAACATACAAAAGTACGAAAGAAATAGATAGCATACACGATAGAATACAAATTTATAAGTAACTTTGCACAAAATTGATTGGTAACTGTTATATTGTCATGTGGATACTTATTATAAGTCTGGTGTTGCTGGGTGTCATTGCGCTGATAGCCGGAATTATCCGCAACAAAAGACTGCAAAAGAAAATAGAAAAGGGCGAACTGGACCGTATGCCGGAAGTGAAGAAAGTAGATGTGGAATGCTGCGGACAACACGAAGTATGCGAACGGGATAGCCTGCTGGCAGCTGTCAGCAAAAAGATAGAATATTACGATGACGAAGAACTGGACCAGTTCATTGGCAAGGCAGGAGATGCGTATACAGAAGAAGAAACAGAAATGTTTCGGGATGTATTGTATACGACACTGGATGTAGAAGTGGCCGGATGGGTGCGTAGCCTTCAGCTCCGTGGCATTGAACTACCGGATGATCTCAAAGACGAAGTTTTTCTGATTATCGGAGAAAGAAGAAACATAGAAGTAAAAAAGGCAGATGACAGGTGATGTGATGGATTTACTACAATATACATTCTTTCAACACGCCCTATTGGGAAGTCTGCTGGCAAGCATTGCCTGTGGGATTATCGGTACATATATTGTAACCCGCCGCCTGGTATTTATCAGCGGAGGAATCACTCATGCTTCTTTCGGAGGAATCGGGTTAGGATTGTTTGCCGGAATTTCCCCGATACTATCGGCAGCCGTATTCTCGGTATTATCTGCTTTTGGCGTCGAATGGCTTAGCAGACGGAAAGATATGCGCGAAGATTCTGCCATTGCAGTATTCTGGACGTTAGGGATGGCACTCGGAATTATGTTCAGCTTCCTGTCACCGGGATTTGCGCCCGACCTGTCGGCTTACCTCTTCGGCAATATACTGACCATCAACCAAATCGACTTATGGATGCTCGGCATATTGGCACTCATACTGACCGGATTCTTTTATCTGTTTATCCGCCCTATCGTATATATTGCCTTTGACCGTGAGTTTGCACGTTCGCAAAAGATTCCGGTAGAGATTTTTGAATATGTACTGATGATGTTCATCGCACTGACCATTGTAGCCTGCCTGCGAATGGTAGGCATCGTATTGGCCATTTCTCTTCTCACCATTCCACAGATGACAGCCAACTTGTTCACCTATAGTTTCAAGAAGATTATCTGGTTATCAATCGGCATCGGTTTCTTGGGCTGCTTGGGTGGATTATTTATTTCTTATCACTGGAAAGTCCCTTCGGGAGCTTCCATCATATTCTTCTCTATCTTGATTTACGCCGTTTGTAAAATCGGAAAGAGTTGTTGCAGGAAAAAGTCATAATAATAGATAGTATATGGAAATCAAAATTCAATCACTGGAAAGTATCCATGAAGCAGCCCGTGAATTTATCGCTGCTATGGGCGACAACACTGTATTTGCTTTATACGGAAAGATGGGTGCCGGCAAAACGACATTTGTCAAAGCACTCTGCGAAGAATTGGGCGTAACGGATGTTATCACTTCTCCTACTTTTGCTATTGTCAACGAATACCGTTCGGACGAAACCGGAGAGTTAATCTATCACTTTGATTTTTACCGCATCAAGAAGCTAAGCGAAGTGTACGACATGGGTTACGAAGACTATTTCTACAGTGGCGCTCTCTGCTTTATCGAATGGCCGGAACTGGTAGAAGAACTACTTCCGGGAAATGCCGTAAAAGTAACGATTGAAGAACTGGAAAACGGAAATAGAGTAATCAGACTATGACCGGACAATATATCGTACAAGGAATCTTTGCGCTGGCAGGAATCGTCTCCCTGCTGGCGTCATTGCTAAACTGGGACTGGTTCTTTACAACGCGCAACGCACAAACCATTGTCCGGAATGTAGGACGCAACCGAGCACGACTCTTCTATGGGATACTGGGAATTATCATCATTGGAATGGCTATATTCTTCTTTGTGGAAACACGGAAAGCCATTACTCTTTGACACATTTTTTCAGACAAAAGAATATAAGTACAAAAAACTACAAAAATATGTTCTTTTGTTCTTATGTCTAAAGCAACTGTCGTGACTTCATCTCCAGATACTTATTAATCACATCAATCGAAAGATTCTCCGGTGTAGTTAATAAAGAATAGATTCCATGTTGTTTCAAAGTAGATACAATCAGCCGCTTCTCGTAAGCGAACTTTTCTGCAATCACGTGACGATAGTAGCTTTCCGTATCTTTTGCCGGTTGGGCGATATATTCCTTCAAATCGACATCTTCAAAAAAGACTACGAGCAAACGGTGTTGGCGGTTTAGTTGTTTCAGGTAAGATAATTGACGGTTCATTCCTCCTATGCTCGAGAAGTTAGTATATAGTACCAGCAGGCTACGCTTACTGACATGTTTGTCCAAATGAACGCAAAGAGCCGAGAAGTCTGTCTCCCCGAAAGTGGTCTGCTGGCTATACAGATTTTCCAGCAATGTCTGCATATATCCCGATTGCTTGGAAGCAGGCACGAAAGTATCGAAGTGTTCATCGAAAGTCACTAATCCGGCTTTATCTTCTTTTCGCATGGCAACATACGAAAGCACCAGCGAAGCATTAATTGCATAATCCAGCAAGGTCATTCCACGGAAAGCTTGCTGCATCACTCTACCTTTATCGATCACATTATAAATCTGCTGTGAGCGTTCGTCCTGATACACATTCACCATAAGTTCATGCCGGCGGGCACTTGCTTTCCAGTTAATCGTACGGTAATCATCCCCCTTTACATACTCTTTAATCTGCTCAAACTCCGTATGATGCCCAACCCGGCGAATACGTTTTATTCCCAATTCTGTCAGATTATCACTTATTGCCAGCAGTTCATATTGATGGAGCATCAGATATGACGGGTACACTTTGATATCCAAAGGTTCTGCACAAGTATAGCGCCGGGATATAAAGCCGATTTTTCCGGTCACAAAAACTCTGATATGACCGAAAGAGTAAACGCCACGATGAGTAGGTCGAAGACGATAGGTAACTGTTTTTCCCTCGTTTGCTCCAAGCTTCACCTGAAAGTCGACATCACGTTTCTGAAATATAAAAGGGATCTCATCTATGATTTCTAAAGATACAGGATGCGAATAACTACTTTCTACCCGAATACTCACTTCATTTTCGTCGCCATTAGAAAAACGGTCGGCACACTGGCGGAAAGCACGGATTCCACGAATACGATAAAGAAAATATACGTCTGCCAGTACCACCAAAAGCAAGACAAAGAGTGCCCACTGCCCGATAACAAAGAACGGAGCAAAAACATATCCGCTACCCAACAACAGGATAACTACGACAAGGGCAATATAGAAACGACGAGTTAGAAACAAATGATTTATGAATTATGATTTATAATTTCTTGGGTTTACGATTTCTTCAACTTACAATTTACAATTTACGTACAGTTTATAATTTACGATTTATGATTTCTTCGATTTTTGTTATGAATAGAGTCAGACATCCAACGCGCAACCCAAATCATAAATCAGAACTCATAAATCATAAATCTTTTCATTTTGGTACTTCCACTTTATCAATTAAGCGTTGCGTCACTTTCACTGGAGAATAGCCTTCCATTTCAGCTTCCGCAGTCAGGATCAGACGGTGCTGAAGTACATAAGGAGCTACAAACTTGATATCTTCCGGTGTCACAAAATCACGTCCCTGCAAAAGAGCATACGCTTTCGACGATTGCAGCATGGCTACAGATGCACGTGGAGAAGCTCCCAAATATACAGCTTTGCTGGTACGGGTCTGCTGCACAATCAATGCGATATATTGGAGCAACGTGCGGTCTACAAATACCTGATTCATAAAAGCACGGAGCGACAACAGTTCTTCTTTGGTAATAGCGGGAGTAATGTCGTCCAACTTCACCAATGCGGCATTGGTATGATGACGTTCCAAGATATTCACTTCCTCTTCCAATGAAGGATAATCCATCGTTATCTTCATCAGAAAACGGTCGAGTTGTGCTTCGGGAAGTTTGTATGTTCCCTCCTGCTCTACCGGATTCTGGGTAGCCAAAATCGTATAAAGATCTCCCATCCGGTGAGTCGTTCCATCAATACTGATCTGGCGCTCTTCCATTACCTCAAACAAGGCAGCCTGTGTCTTGGCAGGAGCACGGTTGATTTCATCGACCAATACAATATCCGCAAAAATCGGTCCCTGATGAAAATCAAAACCATTAGTTTTCATATTAAACACAGTCGTACCTAATACGTCACTCGGCATTAAGTCCGGAGTGAACTGGACACGACTGAAGTCTGCATCAATCAGACGAGCTGTCAGACGGGCCAACAGTGTCTTCGCAACTCCCGGAACACCTTCTATCAATACGTGTCCATTCGCCAAAATCGCTGTCAGTACCAAATCGACTGTCTGCTCCTGCCCTACTATGACGGAAGCAATCCGGTCTTTCAACTCTTGTATCTTCTCGGAAAAGAGAGTTAAATCTACTCGCTGTTCTGTATTCTCTTCCATAAATTTCTTCTTTAGATATGATTGATTATTTCATTCATTTTATCGATATATACCTTCATCTGCTCCGCATCAATAACACGTCCTCCGTAAATCACGGGTCTGACTTCGCGGATAAATTTAGCAATCTCTCCGGCATCCATTCCGGTTTTCCGGGCAATCCGGTGGAAAGAGCGTTCATCGTCGGCCACTTCCTCAATATCCACCTGAATCTCTCTCCGCAGTTCTTCGGCCAAATAGGAAAACTTCTTGCGAACTAAATCCGCATGGTCTTTCTTCTGAAAGTAAAGCGTGCCTATCAGTTCGGTAAATTCAAGAGATTTATTCGCCGGCTCGTGAATAACAGGGATCACCCGTTGCCGCCTCTTCGCTGTGAATATCATAAAGAGTATGATGGTAATCATCGTCAGATACAAAGCCCAACGAAGCGGCTGATGTGCCAACAGATAACGGAAAGGTGATTGCTGCACCTGTGCAGTTTCTTTCATGTACCCCTCCGTGCGAACGATGGGAAGCTTCCCCATCTGCGACAACAAACGGAAGATATAGGTTGCATTTTTGCCGTCCAACATTCCGTAATTGGTAAAAATCAAAGGAGTGGAAACTAAAATAACTTCTCCTTTCCCCCACCGACGGGACATCGCTACAGGCATATAAACAAGACTATCCGTTGTCAACGAGTCCACCTCTGTTTCATACCGGAACTCATTCGACTCAAAAACTCTTTGTGCCAACACCCTTTCCGGAAGTGAATCTCCCCAAAAATAAGAGGAACACAACTGGGGATAAAAATAGAAAGTCTGACGGGGATAAACCGTCGAATCTCCTATCCAATGCAAGCTATCTTTTTTCATAAATGAAGTTGCATATTTCTTCAAAGCCATCGGACTAAAGTAAGAATAGTAAGACCTGAACTGCAAGGTATCTTCCAAATATCTGCCGAACAAGGTACTCACCAACATGATCTTATCTCCGCGTTCCGCCATTTTCAACAGAGCGTTTACATCGACGTCCGACAATCGCAAATTATCAGAGATAACCAATATACCTTTGCGTTGCGTCGTATCTTCCTGCTCCAATTGATAGAGACTTTTCCTCGAAAAAGTGTAGCCCTGTGGCAAAGAAGAAGACAATACACTATCGAATACTGCACATCCGAAAGGTTGCTCGTCATGATGTCCGAAAGTGGGCTTCCACACAAAATTCTTCGGCAAATGATATTCTATTGCAAACATGATGAATAGAAAAGCGACAATAAAGACAATGAACCAGCGACTTCCTTTCATGAGACGCCTCCTTTCCCTATTTCTCCCTGTAGGGTCTGCATTACCCGGAAGAGTTCTTCCGTTGCCTCAAAGTTGCCATAACGTACCCGCAGGAAATGATTGGTCAGTTGCCTGAAAGCCGGTAGCCGGACTTCATTAATATACTGGGTAGGCGTTTTATAAAGTTGCCAGTCAATACGTTCAGCGTCACTAAGTTGTTTCAAAGTTTGCAGATAGAGCAAACGTACTGCTTCCCGGTAATTCTGACGGGAAAGCGCTTCCGCAATCCCTCCCGGAAAATCTACTCCGTAAATGGTGTCTTCTTCAACTGTATAAGGCAACACATTTTTATGCGAGACCATAAACAATTCCGGGCGTTTCCGATAGACGAACCAAACAATCAGCAACAAAAGAAGAATGGCAATACATACCAGAATAAGCCCTGAATACTCTTCAGCAAAATGACTGCCGAATATTTTACGCAACAACTCCCCAAACTGCCGACTGATCCACTCAAAGACATTCATCTCCGGAGTAATCAGTTCACGGTTATAGTTGTATGCCGGATCAGACTGCCAGAGGGCAATCTGCGCCGTATCACAAACTAGTGTATCAGCCGGGGAAGTGAGATTCATCTAGTAGAGGTTTGCTTTAGAGTTTATCAAAATTATCAATATCACTTTCTACCGTTATGCTGTCCACCACTTCCGATGCATGACCATACTGATAAACCAGACCGACGATACTGAATATAGCCGACAAGTAAGAACCATACAGCATCAGGATAGAGAACAAATACTGCGCAAAGTTCAGTCCGACTGATGAAGAGGTTGCACCTCCGTCACTCATCGTGAAGACCATTTTTACAATATAGATCACATACCAGGGTATAGAAACGATTCCTTGTAATACACTGGCAATAAGTCCCATCACCATTAAAACCAGAAAGACGCCGCCCCAGGTTGCAAATCCCAACCGGAATGTTTTTGCAAATGCCTCACCTAACGAAATATCTTCAAATAAGTAGATGGGAGCCATTAATGCCAAAGGAACCATAAATGCGAATAAAAGCGGGATGGTCAGAATGAGTGTGAAAGGTGTTAACACAGCCAACAAGACAACAATAACCACAGCAAAGATGAATAAGAAGCTGCAGGCAATCCCCATCAAAAACAGTCTTTTAATATTGCGGAGCAACAACGATTTAATATCACCGAATACAATCCCGTTCAGACGTTCTTCCCGTTCATTATACAATCGAACCATCGCATAAACCAAAGAAGTCATCAGCAAAGCTCCCAAACATGAAAAAAAGATAACTCCTGCATAATTCAGTGCAAATGAAGGTCCCAGAGCAGCTAAAGGATTATCACTTATTCCTCCGGACGCCTGCATGGCAGTAAGATCTGTCATACTTCCCATTAAACCGCTAAAGTTTGCAGCTTGAATTAAGCATATAGGGAGTATCAGATAAGTTGAATACTTAAACAATTGTTTCCAATTCTCTTTTATAAAATCAAAAGAAGCGTTCAACTTCTCACCGAAAGGACGTTTCACGTACATCGCAATCTTAGGTTTCTGTGATTCCATGTTTTTTTCTATTTGGTAAATAAATATAGTAGAATATAATAAATGCCAGAGAAGTGAATATCACGCCAAGCCTCAACACATCGGGAAGCTCTGTGTGGCGAGTAAGAAAACCTTCTATAAAGCCTGCCATAATGAACACCGGGACAGTGCCGATCACTATTTTCAAGCCTCGCTTCGCTCCTCTTCTGAAAGATTCCAGGCGAGAATAGGTGCCGGGGAACAACCAGCCGTTGCCCAAAGCCAATCCGGCGGCACCGGCCACGATAATCGCCCAGATTTCAAGCGTTCCGTGCAACCAGATGGCAAGACTGGATTCCCACAACAAATCGTGTTGATAAAAGAATGTTTGAAAAGCTCCTACCATGATACCATTGGAGAGAAGCATATACCCTGTTCCAAAACTAGTCAGCAATCCCATTGCAAAGCAGTTGAAAGAAACCATCACGTTATTAAGTGTAATGCCCAAGAACATCGGTACTTCAGAAGAACCATTATATACGGCCATCGGCTCCCCATTGGCAATATTGTCGAGTGTCATATCCACATAACCGTTTCCCAATATCAGCCGGACAAAATCCGGGTCATTCGCTGCTGATAATACGCCGATTAATGCGCTGGCAACAAAAATCAAAAAGGAGGTCAATAATTCGCGACGTGCATCGTGCATGGTTCGTGGCACTTCCTGTGTCCAAAAGGTAATAATCCGTGTCCACTTCTCGCGTTTATTGCGGTAGATTTCGTTGTGCAACGCTGAAGCCAGATTATTCAGATAAATAGTAATACGGGAAGTTGGGAAATGTGTTTGGGCAAATGCCAGGTCAGCTGTCAAGTCCGTATACGTATCGGCTAGTTGGTCGGGGGACAGACTTGCCGCCCGCTCCACAACTTTCTCTGTCTCCTTCCATTTTTCAATGTTCCGACGAATAAACGTTACTTCTTTCATGCTTTTCAATAGATTTCGGATAAGTTTTGTCCGAAACCGGAAGCAAAAATAAGAGAATTATGATATATTTGCAACGGAATCCTAAAAATGTTTAACCTGAAATGGCAGAATCTACGATAATAACCGGACAATTCGTTCGTATCAGCCAAACGCCCGCCAGTATCGGCGAACGACTGATGGCTTTAATCATCGATTATTTTCTGATCGGGCTTTACATCTTGTCCACTATTACGCTCTTGTCTAAATTAAGTTTACCGTCAGGATTCAGTTTGTTCTTTTTTCTGTGCGTCGTTTATTTACCGATTCTCGGTTATTCTTTTCTTTGCGAGATGTTCAATCACGGACAGAGCTTTGGCAAAAAACTCATCAATATCCGTGTCGTAAAAGTAGACGGTTCTACTCCAAGCATCGGCTCTTATCTGTTACGATGGCTTCTTTTCCCAATTGATGGTCCCATCACAAGTGGCCTTGGACTTCTGGTCGTTTTATTGAATAAGAACAACCAACGATTAGGGGATCTAGCTGCCGGCACTATGGTAATTAAAGAGAAAAACTATCGTAAGATACATGTCAGCCTGGATAAATCTTGTCTGAATATCAAAGATATTACGGCTTTTCATCCGGTATATCCCCAGTCGGCTGATTTATCTCTCGAACAAGTGAATGTAATTACCCGGACTTTGGAATCCAGCGAAAAAGACCGGGCAAGACGTATCACGGCACTTGCCAAAAAAGTACAGGAATTACTTTCCGTTACTCCTCGTGAGGGTAATCAGGAAAAATTTCTTCAGACGATACTTCGCGATTATCAGTATTATGCATTGGAAGAAACATAACCAGAATACGCTGTTTCAGACTATTCAGGCAAGGGATTATTCTCACTGTAGTGAGAATTAATTCTCATAGCAATGAGTATTTTTTCTCATTATAGTGAGAACTTTTTCTCATAGCATAAAACTGTTTGAGAAAAAGCCCGCAAAAAAAAAGGGGTATACTCACAGAGCACACCCCTTATCTTAATTTTATCTGCAATGAGACCGGACGTCGTTTAGTCCACCTGTCCCAGAGAGTTTCCGTATTCCATTTCTCCCTGAACCACAAAGAGGACTTCTTCAGGATCGTATTCCCCTATTTCATCCTTTTTGGCTTCTTTTACAATGTAAGCCACAACCTCTTCCAAATCGATGTTGACATAGCCGTCTTCATCGGGTTGAGCGTCGAGAATGCCACTTTCAGAGTAATACTCGTCGATTAAATCGAGAAAATAATACAATTCATCGTCCGAGAACTTCTCTTTCAGTTCTTGAGGCAGATAGTTTTTGATAAACTCGATGGTCTTTTCGTCATCGGCATCTGCTAATAAAAAATCGTCTTCCAGTCCCATTTT
>OLQS01002006.1_pt1 | contig 10834 bp, 10 predicted proteins | sample 1672291 | NCBI WGS metagenome assembly OLQS01 (sample SAMEA3136668, study PRJEB25190) | human gut metagenome | biome: human gut; feature: human-associated habitat; material: faeces | place: Austria | collected 2013
AAGCCGTTCACTGTAATTGTTTCATAATACGCCTTGCGGTCGGTGGGCGTAAAAACGCCACGATGCCGGTTCTGCTTTTCAATTTCCTTTCGCAGTGCATCCTCCGGCAAGGCGAACGCCTTTTTCGCGCCGGAGAGCTTGTATACGCTGCGTAAGATAGATGCAAAGATACTCATGATTTAGCCCCCTCATTTCCACGCCGTAATGCAGAGCCAGCTTTTCTTTTTGTGTATCTGCACATCGTGAAAGCCCGCCTGCTCCAGATACGTCTTCAGCTCAGCGTCCTTGTAGATGGTCATGCCGCCGATGATCTCCGTCCACTTCTTGTCCTTGTCCGTATCGCCGTTGCTTTCGTTGCAGATGAGTAATGTCCCGCCGGGCTTCAGCACCCGGTAAACCTCCCGGAAGCACTGCGGCAGATCGGGCCAGAAATAGACGGTTTCAAAGGCCGTTACCGCATCGAACCAGTCGCCTGCAAAGATCATATTCGCCACGCTGCCCTGCAGAACGGTGCAGCGGCCCTCCGCTATGGCGGCCTCGTTGACCTTTTTGGATTTCTCCACACTGACGGGGGAATAGTCAATGCCCTTGACAATACCCTCCGGGCATTTTTTCAGAAGTCTCTTGATGTTCGCCCCTCCGCCGCAGCCGCAGTCCAGCACCTTGGCGTCCAGAGTAAGCTCCAAAAAGCGAAGTCCCCACCGTGCCACAGGACTGTGCCCCAGGTTCATCATGGCGACCATGATTTTCCCGCCAAGCCCCACAGGCTTTCTGGTGTTCTCAAAAAATGACATCTTATCACACCTCCGATTTCACACATTCCGTATAGGTCAGCGGAAAAGATGCCTTTAGAACAACACTTTTTCGCACTGTCCAATCATTCTGTTGCAGAAACTTTAGGTATTCTTCACTCGTCCACTTGCTGTGGAGAGGAAAGCCTACCAGATTCATGAAAAAGGCTTTGACCTTGCCGGGAAATGAGTTTTCTGCGTGCGTAAAGGTAGGCGCGATCAGCACACCGTCATCCTTCAGCACCCGTTTGATCTCTCGCAGTGATTTTTCTGGCTGAGGCACAATGTGCAGTGCGTTTGATACGATTACCACATCGAATGATTTGCTCGCGTATGGCAGAGAAAACATATCCTGCACGGAAAAACGCAGCTTCGCAGAGTAATTCCCCCGTTTGGCCTCTGTAATCATTTCCGGAGAGGCATCCGTCGCCTCGATGTGTGCCGCTGATTTTACGATATGCTTGGCGATCAGTCCCGTTCCGGTAGCCACCTCCAGCACTGTTTTGTCTTTCACAACCGGACAGATCAGCTCATACATTTTCTCGTATACTGCCCTGTCTTTTCGCATAAAGCAGTCATACAGACCTGCATTTCTGTCCCAGAAATTCTTGTGTTCTCGCATTGCTGTCCCTCCTTTTGCGGTTAGATTCATCTAACAGTACGCGCGCATTGACAAGTTAGGTTTGGCTAACTCACGTATTTAGGAAAAGCCGCATTTCTGCGGCCTTTCGGCTTATACAAATAGCTTGCTGCAAGCATCACACATCTGTATTTTCAGCCACTGAGGATAACGCCTCTCGATCTACTCCTTATGGAAACAGCCAAACTCTATTTTCTCACCATTGCGGTGACTTTTGCCTTCTTATCCATATTATATCGTGCTCACTTCTTTTTTTCAATGGTATAGTATCTCTATTTTGTCATTTCCAAACGCAGAGCACGATTAGATTTTCTTCGCAATCGTAGACAGCTCCGAAATAATGCTCAGAAGATCATTTTTGACTTCCTCTTTGCTTGGCTCGCTGCCCATCAGAAGATAATCCGTGCTGACATGAAGGATGCAGGACAGTTCGATCAGCAAATCAATGGAGCAGCTGCACTCTCCGTTCTCCATGCGGCTGACATGCTGCTTGCTTGCCAGTCCCAGGCGAACCGCCAGTTCCTCCTGCGTAATGCCACGGGAAGTGCGAACATCGTGAAGTGTCTTACCAAACTCTTTTGCGTCAAAATACATACGTTTCTCCTTCCGCACAGCCGGTACAGAACCGGACCAACGGAAGGTCAAAAAAGGAGCCGCATGACGGTGAAGAAAAAAATCCTGTGCCGATAAAACAGAACATGGGGATCCCATAATTCTGTCTCATGCGGCATTCGGAAGACTTCGCCTGTCAGCGGCTCCACAGCACAGCTATTCGCGTCTTTGATTCTGGTCCTATAATATAGGACACCTCTTTTCATAACTGTTTTCTGGTTGGAAGAATGATCTGAGAGGTAACATTTCCTTCTGCATCATCTGGCTGTTTTCTCTGAAGTTTGTTCTGAATTGCCCTATAGTGCTTTACACTGCGAAGCACGACAGGCAGGTTCAGAACAAACAGAAGAAGACAGATTCGACTTGACAGATCGGGATGAGCATGGTTGGCTAATGTAATCACAAATCCAAGGAAAAGTGCAAGTGATATGCTGACGGCGGCGAAAGTACCGGTCATTACCCCTAATTTCGAGTATATATTGATGTAATCATATTTCGTGTAAACTTTTTTCATATGAATTCTCCAATCTCTATGTCTGGTTTTTATTTCTTTAATTCTTCCCAGTCCGGACCAAGCTGCAGGCTGCCGTCCGCACTGGCTACAAAGGTATTTCCATTTTTATAGATATGATCATATTTCACGTCTGCCTGATAGGCATTTCCATAGGAATCACGGTAATGCTCTACGCCACGGATACCGTCGGTGGAGTGGTCATAGATGTGATCCAGCTGACGGCTGTGATCCTGGCAGGCCTGGTTTACGATATCCGAGGTCTGGGAAAGTGTGTGGGAAAGGTTTTGGGAGGCATGGATCGCATTCTGCTGTCTGATCATGGCTCCCTGAAGCTGTATCTGCCGAGCGCGTTGGAGTTCCTCATCCTGAAGGGTAAAGTAGAGAGGGCCATACTTCAGCTCCTTCAGGAAACGGTCAAAGACAGCTTCACAGGAGGAAGTGGCAGAGGCGGAGGAATGACAGAGAATCAGGGCATCGAAGGCCCGCCCCCAATTGGATGTATCCAGACCGCCAATGCCGTGCATTGCACCCATAAAGGCGGTTCCTTTTTTCAGAAAATCCGTAATCCGGTCTGTGGAAGACGCAGAAGAATTTTGGGGAACCCGTGCAAGTATCGTGGCAAAATAGCCCTCATAAAGCTGCCCGCCTGCTGAGACGCGAAAAGCGAACTTGCCAGGAAATACGTTTGCCTGTTTCTGAAGTTTCTGAGATGCCGTCTGCTGAAACCGAAGAGCCTTTGTCTGAAGGGTTTCTGCAGGCAGCGGATAAAGCTCCGGTTCAGAGAGGGAACCCGGAAGGAAGGTAGGACTGAAACAGCGCACCTCGTCCGCCATAGTTGATGACATGGATGGAATTTTCCTGCCTGTTGCGAGAATTCAGAATGTATTCGGTGCCGCAATAGGGGCAGCGGATTCGTTCGGCGCCTTCTGCAACATGCATTGGACTTCCGCAGTTTCTGCATTTTACTTCCTGATATTCCATAGAATGATGCTCCTTTCGGTGGTGATTATGACCGATTCCCTGACAGAGCGGGAAAAAGAGGTGTTGGAGGTGCTGCTGGCAGCAGGACTGCTTTGCAGTTGCGGAACCGCCGCAAAAAAGGAAGCTCCCCGGCTGGAAACCTATAACGGCTTTGCTTACACCGAAGAGAACGGACAGAAAAAATACATTCTGGAAACTCGGAATGATATTCGGCTTCATTGCTTTTTTCAGTCGGGTTCTGAAGAATATGAGGAAGTAATTTACGATCTGGAGCTTTCAGAAGCGGAAGGAGCTTCCGAGAAAGTTACCCGTGTGATGCAGGAACAGGGAGAAGATCTGACACCGTCCTTTACGAAATTTGACTTCGTTTTTTATCCGGAAAAGGTGGTTATGACGGTAGAACGAAACACCGATCTGATGGCCGGAGGTGATTCGGACAACATTCAGACAGGAACCTATACCCTGTTTGCATCCGACTGGATGCCGGATACTTCTGCAACAATGGAAAAGCAGGACATTCTGGCACCCTATCAGAGTGTCGAACTGGCGGCTATGGCCCGTGCTTATTATCTGAAGGAAAATCATTTTCTGGCGCCGGAGGTGGAATGTGTGAAGAATGACGACGGCACGACAACCATTCACCTTTATGAGATTGTGGAGGACGATGAGAAGGTCAGCCATACCGGCACTTCTGCCTGGTATACGGTGGACGGATATGGAAAGGGAAAGGATGATGTAATGGGAAATAAGGTGGAGTTTCCAGCCATGTCTCTGGGTGAGATCGCACAATATGTGAAAACTCCCATAGCACTTACCTACAGTGAGGAGGGTGAGCAAACAGCCTCCAGCACAGCAGCATCGGTAGAGGACAGCTGGACAGTCGTTCCGCTGGCGTCTGCTCAGGAGCTGGTGCCTTATAGCTGTACAGAATTCAGTATGAATATTCCGGAAGGCTGGAGCGTGAAATCTTCTGCCATGTACACCGGTATGTTTCATGCAATTCATGTTTTTGATCCGGAGAATCCGGTAAATCAGATTTTCTTTATGCTAAAAATGGAACCATTATTTTCAGATGAAAATTCCCGGGCGATGATGGCGCTTTCCAGTGATTTGTTTGGAAAATGTCCCATTCTTACGAATGTATCGACACAGGGAGTCTTTGAAATATTCCCACAGTTTGCAGACGCAATGAATGCAACTGCTGACTATGCGGATATTCAGACACCGTACATTGCAGATTTTTCTGTGACAGAGAGCTTTGAAAGTACTCAGGGAATGAGCAGCGTTGCTATTTCCCCCTCCATTCTTCGGGCGGATTTTACACAGAATGGCACAACGGGAGAAGGAATGTTCACGGCGGATGTGGTTCCCTTTGCCATGGGCACGGGAATGGGATATTATTCTGTCTATAATCTGACAGTCCTCAGTGCAGAAAAGGGAACCTTTCAGGACTGGCAGCCTACTTTGAATAAAGTTCTCAGCAGTCTTAATTATACGCCGGAGTTCCAGAGCTTTGCCATGTCCCAGAGCAATCAGGCGGCCTCTACCTCCCAGTCTCTCAGCCAGTCAGCCAGTGAGATGTCCGACAGCATCATGTCTTCCTGGGAAAACCGGAACCGGAGCCAGGATATTATGAGCCAGAAACAGAGTGACGCTACCCTGGGTTACGAGCGCATCGTGGACACTGAAACTGGAAATATTTACAAAATTGACAACGGTTTCACCGACTGGTATGACGGCTCCCGTTCCAAGCTCCACATTGGTAAATGTCTGCCAGCGGTCAGTTACGATATAATATCTTCCGTCCTTCTTCCTGCAGCTCAGATCCAAAACCACATGTTCTTTTCCCACTGCCATACATAATTTTTTCAGATTATCCCAGTAGATTTCACCATTTTTGAATACATAAGAAGTCACGATCACATGGCTTGCTCCTGCCCGGATATATCCCGAAGCATTGTCTGCCGTAATTCCGCCTCCGATCTGTAATCCTCCCGGATACGCATGCAATGCCTTTAATGCCTGTTTTTTTGTCTGTCCGTAATATTCCGACGATGCCGGATTCAGGAGAATGACATGTCCCCCTTTCAGTCCGTCTTTTTTATACATTTCCGCAAAATAATCGGCTCCCTGATCTGCCGCGAAATTCTCTTCCGCCTGGTCTCCCTGATCCCGAAGGCTCCCTCCGACAATCTGTTTTACTTTTCCGTTATGTATATCAATGCATGGTCTGAATTTCATAAATGTTTATCTCCTTTTTGCGTTTTCAACCATTTTACCACACTAAAGTACAGCCGTCCAGTTTGCCGCGAATGCCCCGGACAACAACGAAGGATGCCGGAAGGATATTTTTCCTTCACCCCGGCATCCTTGTTTTGTACTTTTTGTCTTACCTTGCAGCAATCAGGTGTCCCTTTTCCTATCTGGTATTATCCGTATCATTTTTTCCTGTATCGTTTTTTTCCGTATCGTCCGGATCCAGATCATCTACGATATCATCCACACCGTCTTCTACACCATCTTCCACTTCATTTACTGCGTTATCATCTGTATTATTTGTATTATTCCCACAGCCGGTCAGCCCCGACATTGCTCCTGCACACATTAATATCAGCAGCATTTTTTTCCATTGTTTCATTGTACAATCTTCCTTTCGTATATTTTTCATCTGTCATCAAGTATTACCTGTCATCAGTAATATCTGCATTTTTTGAAAATATATACAAAATCCGTATGCTGCTGATACTGGTATTTTTTTACATTTCTACAGTCTCTCCGCTATCACACCACTTCTGTATGCTGCAAGGAGCACTTCCAGATCTGCGATCTGTTCTTTCAGATCTCTTCCCACATCGGTATCTTCCACTTTTTTACGTTCCAATGTCCGTTTGACTACGGTACTGTCTGAATGTATATCACTTTCCTTCTCAATGGCCGCTTCTGTAGATTCAAACGGCTCATGCGCAGCCAGGATCAGTCCATAAGAATTGTAAATCAATGTATATCCTGCAATACCTGTTTCTTTCTGATACGCTCTCGAAAATCCACCATCGATCACTAGAACTTTTCCGCCGCACTTGATCGGTTTTTCCCCATCTTTGCATTTTACCGGTACATGACCGTTGATAATATGCGCATCTTTATTTTCCAGTCCGAATTCTTTCAGTATATGGCAGATTACCTTTTCATCTTCCAGCAACAGATAATATGGATTTTTCTTCTCTTTATGTGTCTCTTTTTCTGCCAGGAAATAACGTTCGAACGTCGCCATCTTGTCTTTACCGAACAGTGGTGAATTCTCGCTCAGCCAGATATACCACATAATGTCTTTTCCACGTTCTTTTTCCTTAGAATCCATAGCATAGAATCCTTTTCTTACATAACTTTCAAGGACTTCATAGAGACCTTTCCCCTTATATGTATGACCGAAAATCCTCACACTCTTCAGATTGCCATCTTCTTTTAATGGTACACAGCCATGATATAACAGATTTCCATTATACACTTTATATAATCCGCCTTTGTTCAACAGGAAATGCATATGGCTCTGTAATTTTTCACAGTTTTCAAATGCCCTTTCCAAACGCTCCATAATATCCTCTTCTTCTTTGGTAAGTGCATATGGCTTTTTCGGGTCAATTGTCGGGAAATTCGAATCCAGCATTTTATATTCTTTCCCATCCAGTTCAATTGTACCCTTTTCATAGTCAATATGATGCAGAAGATTGCGTTTATCCAGTTTAAATCCCGGATTTTTCTTGATAATCTGCCCTTCTACCTTGAACTGGATCACCGAAATCGCTTTGTGCATCTTCACATCCAGCAGCATCTCACTTGCACTGTAATTCGGACTGCCTTTTAATTTGAAACATTCGCACGGATCATCCCGATATGTATTCATGGCAAATGTTGCCAGCGGAAGCAGATTGATTCCATATCCTTCTTCCAGAATGTCCAGATTTCCATATCTCGCACAGATACGGATCACATTGGCAATACATCCTCTCTGCCCGGCTGCCGCACCCATCCACAGGACATCATGGTTGCCCCACTGGATATCTACCGAATGATAGTCCATCAGCTTGTCCATGATAATATGCGGTCCCGGTCCTCTGTCATAAATATCCCCCACAATATGCAGATGGTCTACCGTCAGCCGTTGGATCAGTTCACTCATGGCAATAATAAATTTCTCTGCCCTTCCGATGCGGATGATTGTGCTTACGATTGCATTATAGTAAGACTCTTTATCCGTCATATCCTTTTTCTCCGTGATCAGCTCTTCAATCACATATGCAAAATCTGCGGGCAATGCTTTTCTGACCTTTGATCTGGTATACTTGCTGGCGGTTTTTTTGCAGATTTCGATCAGGCGATATAGTGTGATCTTATACCAGTCTTCCATATTCTTTTCCGTCTTCTTGATCCGGTCCATCTTCTCTTTCGGATAATAAATAAGAGTAGCAAGCGTCTGTTTGTCCCTGCTACTCAAAGTATTACCGAATACATCATCAATTTTACGGCGCACAGAACCAGAGCCATTCTTTAAAACATGTGCGAATGCCTCGTATTCCCCATGAATGTCCGTCAGAAAATGTTCTGTACCCTTTGGCAGATTTAAGATTGCCTGCAGATTGATGATCTCTGTAGAAGCTTTGGCGATGGTCGGATACAGTTGAGAAAGTCTTTCCAGATAACGTTCCTCCAATTGTCTCATAATTACCTCCCGGTCTCCCCTTTATTTTTTAAGATGCCGGGATTGTGTGAGCACAAAGCACAGAACAATCCACCGGCATCATAGATGGGACTTTAGATTCCAATATCTTATATCATATCACATTTTAGAACTGGATCACATCTGACATATCATATCTTCCGGCCGGTTTTCCTGCCAGGAACTTTGCAGCCTCCACTGCTCCTTTTCCAAATACCGCTTTGGAATACGCTATATGTTTGAACTCGATCACTTCATCCTGCCCTGCAAAGAGCACCTCATGATCTCCAACGATCGTTCCTCCGCGTACAGCTGAAATTCCGATTTCTTTTCCGTCGCGTTTCTGGCGCACCTGGCTTCTATCATATACATAATGATACTGATTATCCGCTGCTTCATTGATAGAATCAGCCAGCGCAAGTGCAGTACCGCTTGGTGCATCCAGCTTCTGATTATGGTGCTTCTCTACCAGTTCGATATCATATCCTGCCGGTGAAAGTACCTTAGTAGCATCCTGCAGGATCTTCAGAAGCAGGTTGATTCCAAGTGACATATTTGCAGATTTTAAAACTGCAACTTTCTTTGCAGATTCTTCCACCTTTGCAAGCTGCTCTTCTGAAAGTCCTGTTGTACAAAGTACGACCGGCACCTGCTTCTCCACGCAATACCCCAACAATTCATCTGCTGCCGCTGCATTCGAAAAATCAATGATAACGTCCGCTTCCACATCGCACGCACCAATGTTCTCAAATACAGGGTACTCATTTGGCACTTTGGTGTATTTATCAATACCTGCTACAAGTTCAATTCCTTCTGTGTTCTTGATAATATCTGTAATAACACGTCCCATATGTCCGTTACATCCATGCATAATTGCTTTTACCATATTCTTGTCCTCCTCTGTATACATGCTTCTTCCGGGCGTATGCCGGTAAAAACAAAGGATACCATAGACGTATGATATCCTTCTGTCTTTTTATTATACTAACTGAATACCGAAATCTTTCATTGCCCGAGCAAGATTCTTCTCATGTTCAGGGGATATCTCTGTAAGCGGCATGCGAAGCGGGCCACAGTCGATTCCCATCAGCTGCATTGCTTTCTTAACCGGGATTGGATTCACTTCACAGAATAACTGATCGATCAGAGGGAGTGCCTTCAGCTGAAGTTCTGCACTTCCTTTCACATCCCCTTCAAAATACTTCTCACAAATGTCATGTGCTGCATCCGGTGCCACATTCGACAGTACAGAGATCACACCTTTTCCTCCAAGTGATAATACCGGCACGATCTGATCATCATTTCCTGAATAAAGGTCAACATTACCGTCTGTCAGGTTCATGATCTTTGCAACCTGTGAGATATTTCCTGATGCTTCTTTGATACCCACGATATTATCTACATCTTTTACCAGTCTTGCAACTGTTGCAGGTTCAATATTACAGCCTGTTCTGCTGGCAACACTGTACATAATGATCGGTGCTGTCACTTCTTTTGCTACCGCACTGAAATGTCCGATAAGTCCGTTCTGTGTTGCTTTATTGTAATAAGGTGTAACCAGAAGCAGACCGTCTGCTCCATACTCGGAAGCTTCTTTTGACATGTCAATTGCAGTACGTGTACAATTGGAACCTGTTCCCGCGATAACCGGAACTCTCTTATTCACACGGTCGATTGTGAATTTCACACACTGCATGTGTTCTTCTTCTGTCATGGTAGCAGACTCTCCTGTTGTACCACAGATTACAATGCTGTCTGTTTTATGTGCACAATGAAACTCGATCAACTCATCAAGTCTATCATAGTTAATACTTCCATCTTCATTAAATGGTGTGACTATTGCCACGCCGGCTCCTGTAAAAATAGCCATAGTGATCCTCCTGACTTTCATATAATCTAATGAAATTCTATCATCAATTAAATATGATGTCAATCCGAACCCTTATCGAAAATTCATCCTTTACACCGGCTCATCCATACATTCCAGCTTGCTGACCGATACCTCGTAGGCAACTCTTTTCTGTGTTTCTGTTTCTGTGATCTTCTTCGTATATTCACGGCTCTGAATTCTTCCAACCACCTGCACGTGCTCCCCAACTTCAAATGCAGAAGCGAATCTGGCATTCCTTCCCCAGCAGATACATGGAATGTAATCGGATTTCCCGTACGGTCTGTTCACTGCCAGCAACAGATCTGCGATTTCCCTTCCCAGCGGTGTTTTTCTATATACCGGCTGTTTACAGATATATCCATCCAGTAAGATTTGATTCGTCTTTGCCCCGTCAAGCTCTTCTTCAATAAAAAAGAGTTCTCTGACAAAAACAGAAAGGATCAATCTGTTTTTCATCTCTTCGTGCCTGTTGTAAGACCGGAATTGTCCGTTTACCATAATAAATTCCCCTGTATAATCTTTCGAAACATCTATCAGACGTTCTGAAATCATCAGCGGTATCCTGTCTTTGGAATTACTGAGTCTTTTCACATCCACTTCTACCATATAAAAGCCTTCTCCGAAAACCTCATGGCTGAATACAAATTTTCCTGCGATTCCTGCCTGCAGTTTTTCATAAGTCTCTGTATAA
>OLQS01002007.1_pt1 | contig 10821 bp, 10 predicted proteins | sample 1672291 | NCBI WGS metagenome assembly OLQS01 (sample SAMEA3136668, study PRJEB25190) | human gut metagenome | biome: human gut; feature: human-associated habitat; material: faeces | place: Austria | collected 2013
CCCTATCATACCATTTGACCAATCCCCTGTATTATTAAAATAATTGCAAATTTATCTGCAACAAATCAAATTATAGCAGATATGCTGAAATTTGTCAAGCGGAGATGGAGGGATTTGAACCCTCGCACCGGTTACCCGATCTACCGCATTTCGAGTGCGGACCCTTCAGCCACTTGGGTACATCTCCATGTCCTGAAAATTGTCTCAAACATGTTTATTATATAAGCAGTTTGTCGAAAGGTCAATTCTTTTTTTTATTGACGTGAAAAGAATCCTATAATATGATATAAGGAAAGATATCCGCAGAGTAATAATACATCAGGTATTAACATCTTTGCAGAAATTGCGGAAAGAGGTTTGGATTTTATGAACAGAAAAAAAGATGTGATTCTCAGGGCCACTGTGGCTTTGACTGAAAATTATAAAAAAGAAGAGTTATTTATGCCAAAAAATAACAGAGAACTTCCAAGCAGGGCAGCAGTGATCGATGTTGTCAAGGAACTTCGTTCCGTTATTTTTCCGGGTTACTTCTGGAATGATTCGGCAGCAAAGGTATTTCCGGAATATTTTGCGGGATACCGTCTGAATGATCTTTATGACAGACTCAAGGAACAGATTGAAATTGCTCTTTTATATGCACAGCCGGAATTAGAACAGGAGGGCGCAGAAGAAGAGGCAGACCGTATCTGTGCAGGCTTTTTTGAACAGCTTCCAGAGGTGCAGCAGCGTCTTCTGAAAGATGTGCAGGCGGGATTCGACGGTGATCCGGCTGCCAAGAGCAAAGAAGAAATCATATCATCGTATCCTGGTTTGTTTGCCATTTATGTATATCGCCTGGCTCATCTTTTATATAAAGAAGAAGTTCCGTATATTCCGCGAATCATGACAGAATATGCACATGGTAAGACCGGAATCGATATTAATCCGGGAGCAACGATTGGAGATTACTTCTTTATTGATCATGGTACAGGTGTGGTAATCGGTGAAACAACTGAGATCGGCTGCAATGTAAAATTATATCAGGGAGTAACTCTTGGGGCGCTTTCTACGAGACAGGGCCAACAGTTGGCCAATGTGAAACGTCATCCAACGATCAGGGATAATGTGACAATCTATTCCAATGCGTCTGTACTTGGCGGAGAAACGGTTGTGGGAGAAAATACGATCATTGGAGGTAACACATTTATTACAGAATCTGTTCCGGCCAACACCAAGGTCAGTGCCAAGAGCCCGGAATTGGTGATCAAGAAATCTCGCAGTGCAGTATCCAAAACAGATGTCTGGGATTGGCAGGACTGATTTTCAAAACTGACAAAACAATACAAAATAACAGAAAAAAATGAACAGCTTCTTCTCATTGTGTGGGGAAGCGAAGATTCTGTTTCCACGATTGGCGAACTGGCTGTCTGCCAGATTGAGAGTCTGCTTACCGCTTACATGGAAAAAAGCGACAAAAACGTATTTATGCAGAATCTTCTCCTTGGCTCCTACTCTGAGGTAGACGCTTTTAACCGTGCGAAGAAGCTTCATATCACAACCACTGTACGGCGTGCAGTTTTCCTGGTGGAGACCAAGCAGAGCAAGGACGAAAATGCCCTGGCTACCATCCGTAATATTTTTGCAGCTAAGACAAGAGATTTTATTACTGCTATCGACGATTCCGGAATTATTATTCTCCGTGAACTCCAGCCTTCTGAGGATTATTCCGATCTGGATGATATTGCCCATATGCTGGTGGATATGCTGAATACAGAGGCCATGACCAAGGTACATGTGGCTTATGGTACCATTGTAGGCGATATCAAGGAGGTTTCCAGATCCTACAAGGAAGCAAAGATGGCTCTGGATGTCGGAAAGATCTTCTACAGCAGCAAGAATGTTGTGGCCTACTCGAATCTTGGTATTGGCCGCCTGATTTACCAGCTGCCGCTGCCGCTCTGCCGGATGTTTATCAAGGAGATCTTCGACGGAAAGAATCCGGATGAGTTCGATGAGGAAACGCTGACGACGATCAACAAGTTCTTTGAGAACAGCCTGAATGTCTCCGAGACATCAAGACAGCTCTACATCCACAGAAATACGCTTGTCTACCGTCTGGATAAGCTCCAGAAGAGCACCGGTCTGGATCTGCGCGTATTTGAGGATGCGATCACCTTCAAGATCGCTTTGATGGTTGTAAAGTACATGAAGTACATGGAGAATCTGGACTACTAAATTATGATAGAAATTTCAAAACTGACAAAGACCTATGACAGGGGTACGAAAGCCCTGCGGGACGTGAACATCACCATTGATGACGGGGAATTTGTCTTCATAACCGGCCGGAGCGGTTCCGGAAAATCTACGCTGATCAAGATCCTCTTGAAAGAAGTGGAGCCGACCTCCGGCCGTGTTGTCGTTAATGATATGAATCTTGGGAAGATGCCGAGAAGATACGTTCCGAAGTACCGACGCCGTCTTGGTGTCGTATTTCAGGATTTCCGTCTTTTAAAAGATAAGACGGTGTACGAGAATGTGGCATTTGCCCAGCGGGTGATCGGGGAGTCGGGCCGGACGATCCGGGAAGCTGTTCCGCAGATGTTAAAAATGGTAGGTCTTTCTTCCAAATACAAATTCTTCCCGCATCAGCTCTCTGGAGGAGAACAGCAGCGAGTGGCCATTGCAAGAGCTCTGATCAACCGGCCGGAGATCCTGCTTGCCGATGAGCCCACGGGAAATCTGGATCCCCACAATGCGATGGAGATCATGGGACTTCTGGAGAAGATCAACCGGCGCGGTACAACAGTGATCGTTGTCACACACAGCCATGAGATCGTGGACATGATGAAGAAACGCGTCATCACGATCGACCGCGGAATGGTGATCCGTGATGAGGAGGAAAGTGGGTACCGTTATGAGGATTAGCACATTCTGGTTCTGCATGAAGCAGGGACTGGTAAATATATGCAGAAATATCTGGTTTTCCCTTGCGTCGACCGCGATCATTTCTGCATGTATTTTTTTATTCTGCGTATTTTTCTCCGTGATCACCAACATCGAATACATGGTCCGTACTGCGGAGACCACAATGGGAATCACGGTATTTTTTGATGAAAATCTGACAGAGGACGAGATCAGGAATATCGGCGCAGAGATCGAGTCGGAAAAGTTGGAAATGATAAAAGAGATCAAATTTGTCTCCGCTGAGGAGGCATGGGACAGTTTTAAGACAGAGTATTTCGGCGCGGAGGAAGCACTGGCGGAAGGATTTGCGGATGACAATCCGTTAGCGGGTTCTTCTTCCTATGAGATCCGCCTGAATCGTATTACAGATCAGGATGGAATGGTGGCATACCTGCAAGGACTTTCCGGTGTGAGGAAAGTAAATTATTCCAATAGTGCCGCAACGGGACTGGAAAGCTTTAATAAGATTCTTGGACTGCTGTTTGGTGTCCTGATCGCAATGCTGCTCGCGGTTGCGGTGTTCCTGATCAGCAACACGATCTCTGTGGCGGCTGAATTCCGGAAAAATGAAAACAGGATCATGCGCCTGATCGGAGCAACGAATTTTATGATCCGTGCCCCGTTCGTGGTGGAAGGAACGGTTCTGGGACTCATCGGAGCGATGATTCCGTTGGGAGTTATGCTTTTTGTATACCGACAGACGGTGGAATACGTGATGAACCGCTTTGAGCTGCTCTCGGGGATCATTCAGTTCCTGCCCCTCGGGACTTTTTATCCGATGATGTCAGCCATCTCCCTCGCGCTTGGCGGCGGTCTTGGATTTTTTGTCAGCTTCTTTACGATCCGCAAAGAGCTGCGTGTGTAGGAGGAAGAGGCATATGAGAAGATCAGGGAGATTTCTGGCGGCAGCATTGTCTTTTGCCCTTGTTCTTGCGACACCGCTCTCTGCTCAGGCGACAAAGAGCGGACTAAACGATGCGAAGAGCAAAAAAACAGCGCTGGAGGCAGAGAAAAAGAAGACAGAGCAGGAACTAAAGAGTCTGGAAGGACTCAAGAATGACACGACAGCCTATGTCAAAAAGCTGGATTCCAGTCTGGAATCCATCGGAAACGAGCTATCGAAGCTAAACGATGACATAGATGCAAAGGAAAAGCAGATCGAAACGACAAAAGAGGAGTTATCTGAGGCGAAGGAGACGGAGAAAAGCCAGTATGAAGCCATGAAGCTTCGGATAAAATATATGTATGAGAAGGGAGACAGTACCTATGTAGATCTTCTCATGGAATCGGGATCTCTTTCGGAGCTTTTGAGCAAGGCGGAGTATATCACGAAGATATCCGCGTATGACCGGCAGAAACTCGATGAATATGCCGCAACGAAGGAAAAGATCGCGGAAAAGGAAAAGGCCCTGGAAGGGGAACATGCCGAACTTCTGACACTCCAGGGCGAGACGGAGGCGAAACAGGCATCCGTGGAGAAACTTCTGGCTGCAAAACAGACGGAGCTTCAGAATTATGAGACGAAGATCGCTTCGGCGGAGGGACAGATCTCCGAGTACGCAAAATCTATCGAGGCGCAGGAGAACCAGATCAGATCCATTGAGGCGGAAATGAAGAGAAAGGAAGAGGAAGCACGAAAGAAAGCTGAGGAGGAAAAGAAGAAGGCCGCGGCGGCAAACAAGACGACACCGACGTATAAAACGGTGAGTCTTGGGGACATTAGCTTTACATGGCCTTGTCCTGCCAGCGGGCGGATCACCTCCGGATTTGGCGGACGAAAATCCCCGACGAAGGGCGCCTCCTCGAACCATAAGGGAATTGATATCAGCGCGCCGACGGGAACATCGATCGTGGCTGCTGCTGCGGGTGAGGTCGTGATCGCGACTTACAGTTCTTCCGCGGGAAATTACGTGATGTTAAGCCATGGCGGAGGTGTGTACACAGTTTACATGCACGCATCAAGTCTGCTTGTATCACAGGGACAGAGCGTGAAAAAAGGCCAGACGATCGCAAAGGTCGGTTCGACGGGATATTCCACCGGATCCCATCTGCATTTTGGAGTGCGGGTGAACGGAGCTTATGTGAATCCATCGAAGTATGTGAGTCCGTAGACTTGCTGGGAATACCTGCACAAATATGCGAAGTTTTTTGTATGTGATGGAAAACTCTACTGTACATAACAGTTTCAGACAGCAATGGAAGAGAAAATCTCCAGACGAAAACAGCTGCGGAAGGATGAAGGAGAGAAGACATTGGAAGAGAAAGAGACGAAAAATAAATTCTGGAAAGGCGTTCTTGTAGGAGCTTTAGTGACGGCCTTTGCCGGATTTGCTGTTGTAGGTTTTGCAACCGGTATATGGGTCATCGGCAGACGCGCGTCTGCCAGCCGGAGTACGCAGACTGCGGAGACGACAGGAACCCAGCTGGATATGAAGAAGATCGAGCCGAAGCTTCAGTACATGGAGGCGCTGATCGACAAGTACTTTCTGTTTGATGAAAACATGACGGAGGAAGAACAGGCGAAGAACGGAACTGCGGAGGACTGGATCTACCGGGGTTATATGTCTTCATTGAATGATCCGTATTCGGTGTATTATGATAAGGACGAATACACGAGCCTGAATGAAGAAACTTCCGGAACCTACTGCGGAATCGGCGTTCAGGTCAGTCAGAATATCTATACGGGAATTATTACCGCCGTCAAGGTGTTTAAGAATTCCCCGGCCCAGGAGGCGGGCATGCTTCCGGGAGATATCCTCTATAAAGTGGAAGATATCGAGGCTACCGGGGAGGATCTGTCTCTTCTTGTCAGTGACCACATCCGAGGCGAGGAGGGGACGAAGGTTCATCTGACCGTGTACCGCCAGTCCACGGATGAGTATGTGGAGATGGACGTGGAGCGCCGTATGGTGGAGAACCCGACGGTAGAGTATGAGCTGTTGGATGCTCATGCCGGCTACATTTCACTTTCTTCCTTTGAGGAGGTAAGCTCTGAACAGTTTAAGAGCGCTGTGGATGATCTGGCATCCAAGGGAATGGACAAGCTGATCATCGATCTTCGAAACAACGGCGGCGGCGTTGTTCAGGCGGCGAAGGATATTGCGGACTACCTGCTTCCGGATGGAAAGACCATTGTAAGCTTCAAGGGAAAAGGAATCGATGACAGTGTCTATACTTCCGATGACGGACATGAGGTAGATGTCCCGATCATTCTTCTTGTAAACGGTGAGAGCGCCAGTGCGTCCGAGGTTCTGACTGGTGCCTTAAAGGACAATGACTGGGCAACGATTGTAGGCGAGAAGACCTTCGGAAAAGGAATCGCTCAGGGCATCTTCAATCTGCCGGACGGCAGCGGATTGAAGCTCACAACGGCCTACTACTACACCCCGTCAGGCGAGTGCATCCACAAGCTTGGCATCGAGCCGGATGTGACCGTAGCTCTCGATGAAGACTTAAAGTCAAAGATCGAGATCCCGAAGGATGAGGACAACCAGCTTCAGACAGCTCTGGAGGTCTTCGATGAAGGCGTGGATGCCGTAAATGAAAAGATCTCCGCAGAGAACGGGGAGACAGCGGCCGCGGACGATGATTTTGAGGCAAAGGTGAAGGAGAATCTGGAGATCGAGAAGGAAGCAGGGGCTGCTCAGTAAATATGACAGATAGATAAAATGAGTTTCTACTATATATAATATAGAAGAAACTCGTTTATAAAAGAATATTGTTATGGTTTGGAAGAGCTGACATTTGATATCGGTCGGCTCTTCTTTTTTGCGATTTTGTTTTATACAAATCCAGCCATAAGTCCTGCAATCATAGCGCTGGTCATAGAAACAGAAATAATACTTCCCTCGACCACACGAGTCAGAATTTCCTTTTCAAGATGTTCCTTTTCCTCGGATTTCTCTGCAAGTACATTGATGATCTCACTTGCAATCTGGTAGTTGGTTGGATAGCTGCAATAGCAGCCCATTCCAAAAGCGACACACATGCCGGTGGAGAAACCTAACTTTCGTCCGACCGGTATAGCAATGACAAGCATTCCGAGAGCACCGAGAATAACGATTCCGGCGATCGGCACAACGGAAGCAGCTAAGGTAGCCATGGAGAGATCGCCTAATTTACCCCGAAGTACAACGATCAGCACGAACATCATGAAATCCAGAAGACCGGACTTTTTCAGTGGGTCTTTGGGAAGAATTCCAAAATGTGTTAAGCCGCATCCGAGGAACAGACCTATAATGGCGCTGCCAAGAATTCCTCCGGTCATGGCGCTTGTGTATTTTGCAATCACGGTTGCAGCTGCACCGCACAGGCTGGTAATGAACAGGTAAAAGAATGTGTTCTGGCATTGCTTTGGCAGAAACTTATCAAAAAATGTTGTTTCCGTACTTTCGCTCTGTACTTTTGAATCCATGATCGCAAAACGGTTTGCTGGTACCGCCTGGCCGGTTTTCCGATAAATACCAAGCATTCTGTTTGCTTCTTTGCGGACACCGTAGCTGATAAGAGGCATTCCGAGCCAGGCCTGGACGCTGTTTATAAGAACGATCAGCGCAGCCATTTCGATAAGTCCTTTTTCGGTTGCAGACTCAACCATCAACTGGGTAGCAATCGAGCCACCGACCAGGGTCGGGAAAGACAGGACTGCCAATTCTCCGAAAAAGAAACCTCCGATTCCCACGATTGCAACAGCCATACCTACGATGCCGAGAAGAACACTGACAACAAGGCGCCATTCATTTTTGAGCATTTTTAAATCAAAAGTGGAACCGATATTTACAAGAAGTGTCAACATGACGAAGTTATACATTCCTGAGAGATCGGCTTTTGCGACGATGTCTCTCGGGAAGATATTTAAGTTAAACGCAATTAGAAATACAAATGTGCAGAATAGACTGCTGCCGATACGTCCCCTTGTTACTTTGCTTAAATATGTTCCTGCAAAATATGTACCGATTACGATAGTAATTGCCCATGCATAAGACATATGTTACCCCCTTTTCCAGACAAGTTGTTTTAGTGCAGCTTTTTCTAAGGTATAAAGAGCCGGACTGTGGGGAGACCGGCTCTTTCGGCAGGATCAATTTAAATGCGCTCGCCTGTTTCAAGGTAGTGCATAAGCTGATCAGCATTCATGCCGTCAATACCGATATCCTTTAATGTACGTGCTTCTTTCTTGAAATCGCGGGCGGACACTGCGGAAAGGACGTTTGCTAACGCTGTGTGAAGCGGATGTTCCAGACCAAGCTGCTCGAAGAATTCAGCGGACGGGATCAGACCATATGGTACATCCTCTGTTACATAGCGGTGAGTCATCTCTGTCGGCAGCTTACTGTATGCGAAGTGTTTTAAGGAATGAAGAATCTCACACATTGTCTCGCCCTGCGCGCCCTGATGACCGTACCACTCGGTAAGAATCTGCGGAATCGTGCGGATGTGCATTCCTTTGATAGAGTTCAGGGAGCAACGCTCTTTATCCAATCCGGCGATCATATTATTCAAAGACGGTGTTACGCACTCGCGGTAGAACAGGCGGTCTTCCTTGTTGTCGACACTTGCCGCGTTGAAAAGCATCAGGGAAGTGTGCATGGTACTGTTCGGGTTGGAAAGACCTGTCTCGATAACGTTGTTGTAGCGGATGATATAAGGATATAAGTTGTGAAGACGTTCGAATGCCGGTTCGCTGCCTTTGTTCGGGAAGAAAGCAACACCAAGATTGTGCTTGTAACCGCGAACCCATACGGAGGAAGATGAACTCTTTCTGCAGGCATACATCATGCACGCAAAGTCAGCAATAAGGATCTTCGGATCATAGCCGGAATCTTTGATCGTTTTGCTGAAGAAGAGGGAGCCACCGAAGTTAGCCGGGCAGAGAGCTACGATCTGTCCATCGCGTAAATACGGTGCACAGAGCTTGGCAATCGTATCAAGGGAATAGGACGGAACGATGACCATGATGATATCGGATTCCGCAAGGGCTTCTTTTACATCAGTTGTGATCTTGTAAAGCTTTGCAAATCCGCCTTCAAGTCCGTTTCCTGCAAAGCTCTCCATCTCGATACCGCCGCGTTCCATGACATCCTTGATACCACCCGCAAACTGAGGAAGTTCAAACAGGGTTACCTGATTTCCTCTCAGAGTAAGATCGGCTGCAGCTGCAAAAGCGCCATTTCCACCACCAACAATTGTAATTTTCTCCATAAAGTAATACCTCCTGTGATTTTCTTGAAGCGGATGACCCGCTGTTGTTTATACCCATATATAAAGCAACTACCGTGCCAACTTAAAAAGTGACTTTTTTAGCCTGTTTAAAGGTAAAAGTGTATAAATAACAGGATTTCTGAGTATAAAAATGTATGAAATAATAGACAAAACGAAGTGCATATATCAATGGGGCAGACGTGTGAAAGATATATATAAAAGGTGACAGACGAAGAAATCTGCCCCCTTTTTTGAAAAACTATGAAAATGTTAAATGACGCCAGTAACGCTCAGGATGATCTGCGCAATAATGGCAGAGCCGACATAAGTACCGGTGAATGCAAACAGGGATACAAGAACGATAGCAGGTCCCTGTTTGCGGAAAGCATCGAGATCTTTGCCTAATGAGATTCCGGCATAGGCCAGAATTGGTGTGCAGGCTGGCATAATACCGATCTTACCGATATTTGCGGTTGCGAATGCTGCCCATGGAAGTCCGGGAACCGTTGAAAGGATCGCTACAAAAGAGATATACACGATTGCCGGGAGATTCTTCGGAAGAATACAATTGGCGAGTTCATAGAGCAGATGACCGACCACCGCGCAGAAGAACAGCAGCAGAACTCCAGGAATTGCTTCCAGTGGGGTGACAATGGCGCCTGCTTTCCATGTTGTGATACAGTTGCCAAAGGAAATAAATATGGCTACCAGGGCCAGACATTTTACACGCTTTAACCATGACTGCATACTCATACCTGTTTATCCTCCTTTGCAGCTGTGATTTTTGAGATAGGCTCTCCGTTTTTATAGTGGCGGTTGTTCTTTGCGAGCTTTTTATAGAGCAGCTCACACATCGGGATCGAGATGAAAATAGCCATATACAGCCCATCGACTGTACTTAAAACATTGCTGGCAGCAGCATAAGAAGAAAGTTCTGCTTCCAGGTCTGGATAAAAGCTGACGATAGAAGCCAAACCGGCTGACATCATGGAAGATGATCCTGTACCGCAGGCCATGGCGAGCGCGAAAGGATGGAAAATACCGATGGAACAGAGCAGGGATGGCAAAATTCCAAAGAACATGGTTCCAAGAACGGTACCGGTTATGTAAGCGCCGAGTACGCCGAGACCTTCGTCTGATTCGAGACCATATTTACTGCCGACAACGGCGAGTGCAGTTTCGCGTGCGATTGAGAAGCAGGCTCCGATGGATGCCCGCCCCAGCCCCATGTGGAAAATTAAAACTGCGATCGGAAGCGCTAAAAGAGCAGTTCCGAGGTTGCCGAATTCCTGAAGGATCAGGGCCGGACCTGCCTTGACCAGGGCAGGCAGGTTCGGGCCGATAGAGGAGCCGACTTTTGCAGTGACCAGTGTGACACTGATCGTAATATAGGAGGAAGATTCCTCCATCATCTTTTGGGGAATCAATTTCATTCCGCCGAGAATGCAGCCAAAGATCAATACATATAACATCGGGAACAATGAGAATGCCAGAATACCAAAGTTGAATTTCCATTTACCGATAAGTTCCGCAACAAGCGTCAGCACCAGTACCAGACTATGGAGCTTCCAATCCATAATTTTGTTTTCATCCACTGCCTTTTCCTCCTTAAGACTTAACCTTTTTCAGTATTAGTTGCGTTCTCCTGTCTCCAGATAATGCATGAGCTGATCTGCG
>OLQS01002008.1_pt1 | contig 10820 bp, 15 predicted proteins | sample 1672291 | NCBI WGS metagenome assembly OLQS01 (sample SAMEA3136668, study PRJEB25190) | human gut metagenome | biome: human gut; feature: human-associated habitat; material: faeces | place: Austria | collected 2013
CTGGAGGACAAAATGAAGCGGCTGATGAAGGACGATGTGAAATCATCGAATTTTTGATGCAAAATTCGGTGAGATATTCCCTTTATTTATCTTGACAAAACACTCCCCAAGGGCAGTATCGTCGTTGAGTGCGGGAAAATGCTGCGGCGCAAGGGCTACCGCATCAAGATCATGAACACCATAAACTTCAAGAAGTCCCACCACTATAACCCGTTTTCGTACATCCATAGCGAGAAGGACATTTTGAAGCTGGTGAACTGCCTCATTGTCAACACCAAGGGTGAGGGCGGAAAGTCCGGGGACGATTTCTGGCTGAAGGCCGAGATGCTGCTTTATACGGCACTCATCGGCTACATCCACTACGAGGCCCCGGAGGAGGAACAGAACTTCTCCACGCTGCTGGAGATGATAAACGCCATGGAGGTTCGGGAGGACGACGAGGAATTTAAGAACGCCGTCGATCTGATGTTTGACGAGCTGAAAGAACGGGACCCTGGCCACTTTGCCGTGCGGCAGTATGCCAAATATAAGCTGGCGGCGGGTGATATATGCTCTAAGTGACTTCTTAATCATGATTTTGTCATGGTTAGTGAAGCAATCACTTAGAGCATTTTTGTTTCAGGAGGTACAGCCATGAGAAATGAAAAAATTACCCCACTGTACGAGCGCCTGAGCCGGGACGATGAGTTACAGGGCGAGAGCAACTCCATATCCAACCAAAAACAGATGTTAGAGGATTTTGCCCGCCGGAATGGGCTGCCCAACCCTACGCACTTTACCGATGATGGTATCTCAGGCACCCGTTTTGACCGCCCCGGATTTTTGGCGATGATGGAGGAAGTGGAGGCAGGGCGTGTAGAGGCAATCGTCATCAAGGACATGAGCCGGTTGGGGCGCGACTATCTGAAGGTCGGTCAGGTCATGGAGGTTTTGCGGCAACGCGGTGTTCGTCTGATCGCCATCAACGACGGTGTGGACAGTCTGAAAGGCGATGACGATTTTACCCCATTCCGCAACATCATGAATGAATTTTACGCCCGTGATACCAGCCGGAAAATCCGCTCTGTGTTTAAGTCAAAAGGCATGAGTGGCAAGCACCTGACCGGCACTGTGATTTACGGCTACTTATGGGACGAAAAACGGGAGCATTGGCTGGTAGATGAGGAAGCCGCCGAAGTGGTACGCCGTATCTTCTCCCTCACGCTGGAGGGATATGGGCCTTATCAGATTGCCTGCAAATTATCCGCAGATCGGATTGAAATTCCCGTCGTACACCTTGCCCGCTTCAACGAGGGTGTGAACCGTTCAAAGCCGGTCAAAGACCCCTATGGATGGGGATCATCTACCATCGTGAACATTTTGAAAAAACGAGAGTATTTAGGGCATACCATCAATTTCAAGACCCGCAAGCACTTTAAGGACAAGAAAAGCCACTATGTTTCTGAGGACGAATGGACGATCTTTGAGAATACCCATGAAGCCATTATCGACCAGCAGACCTTTGATTTGGTGCAGAAAATCCGCAGCAATGTACGGCGTTATCCAAACGGCTGGGGCGAAGCGGCTCCCCTCACAGGCTTGCTCTATTGTGCCGATTGCGGCGGCAAGATGTATGTCCACCGCACCAACAATGGCAAGCGGATTTCTCAATATACCTGTTCCAATTATACCAAAGTTCCGTGTGGGACACTATGCCCTACACAACACCGTATCAATGAGAGTGCTGTTCTGACATTGGTTTCTGACACGCTCCGGGCTATCGCTGAATATTCCAGAAATGACCGGACGGAATTTATTCACACCGTTCAGGAAACGCAGGTTGCTCAACAGAGTGCCGATATATCGAAAAAGCGCAGGCGTCTGGCTGCTGCTCAAAAGAGAGCCGGAGAACTGGAAAAACTGATTTGCAAAATCTATGAGGACAACGCCCTCGGCAAGCTGCCGGATGCACGATATAGGGCGCTTGATGCACAGTATGCCAAAGAGCAGGACGCACTTGAGATTGAAATTGCGGAGCTGGAAAAGGCTGTTACCGGCTATGAGCAGAGCCAGAAATCCGCAGAGAAATTTATAGCCCTGATTGATAAGTATGAGAATTTTGACACGCTGACAAACACCATGCTCAACGAGTTTGTAGAGAAAATCCTTGTCCACGAACGCGCCCGAAAAGGCAGCCAGGACACCACGCAGGAAATTGAAATCTACTTCAATTTTTTAGGACGCTATATCCCACCATCCTTACAGCCGGTTCCTTTAACCCCGGAGGAACAGGAAGAACTGCGGAAAAAAGAAGAACGCAAGGACAGGCTTCATCAGAATTATTTGAAGCGGAAAGCCAGCGGCGCACAGAAACAGTATGAGGACAAAATCAAGGCGAAGAAAAAAGCGGAAATGGACGCTAAGAAAGCCCTGATCCGGGCTGAGGATATGAAAAAAGGTGTTTTTTCTACTATCGGGCAGCTACCAAAAGAAGAACCGCGCAAAGGCAGCATAGCAGCCAGCGCAGCAGTCTAATCATCACGAAGCAAAGGAGAATGAATATGAGTAAGTTGACTTACATTCGTTGTGGAGATTATGATATACCCAACCTAAAACTTTCTGAACAGCCGGAAACTTCTATCGGCAAGTACGGCAGGATGCGAAAGTCCTACCTGAAGGAACACCGTCCTATTCTCTACAACCAACTGCTGATGAGCGAGAAACTGTATCCGCACCTGTTAGAGATTGATTGGACAGCGCAGGAGCGCGTGGACACCATGTTGCCTCACATGATGGAGGCTGCGGGTGTCACTGAGGAACTGAAAGCCTGTGATCCTATGCGTTGGGTGGGGCTGATGAACACATTAACGGCACAGATTGAGGAAATTTTAATCAGGGAACTGATTTGCAGCTGAATGGGAGGTGCGGGAAATGCTGACCTTTGAAAAGATTTTGAAAGTGTTTCAGGCATATCTGGATGATGATCCACTGTATGAGGTGGTTCAGACCAGCCACGGTTATACATTGATGGCATGGGAACCCCACCGGAATGACTGGTACAGCGCCGAAATACAGAAAACCCCGGAGGATTTACGGAACGCTTTGTTGGGTACATACGCTAACTTTTTGGAAGATAAGATTACCGGAAATGACCGTGACCTGACTGTGACAGAAACCGGAGAAATCCAGCAGAGGTGCCGGGAACTTTTGGAAAAGTGCAGGGAAACATGATACAGAAACGCCAGAAGGAGGCCGCGATTATGCGTCCTCCTTCTGCTTCGCAGTCTGTTCCATTTTGAGCGCCCCGTCTATGGCACCTTCGATAATCGGCAGGTATTCTTCAGGGCAAAGCTTCAGCTTGTGGCTGACCCGTTGCCGCTGTTCGCTTTCTTCCCGCATGATCTCCGGGTTAAAATACCGTTCCACGGGAAGTCCGCAGACCTTAATCAACTGGATCATCACAGGCAGGCTCGGAATCGCACCTTGATTCTCAATGTTGGCAAGATACCGCCATTCAATCCCAACCATTTCTGCCAATGTTTTTCGTGCCAGACGCTTTGCCTCTCGTGCGGCTTTGACATCTGCGCCGAAGGTTTCAAAACCGGGACAATCTTCAACTTTCGCCATATAACATCACCCGGTTACATTGTATAATTCATACTTTGCCTGTGGAATGTTGCTATATGCATGTTACTTGAAGTTTATAATTCATATTTCGTTTCTTGCATTGTTCGAGAAAGAGAACTATAATGTACTCTGTGGAGGTGCGAAATGGACTATATGACATTGAAAGAGGCCGCCGAGAAATGGGGCGTGACACCTCGTAGGGTAAATTATTATTGTGCCGGTGGGCGTATCCCCGGCGCTGTGAAAATGGCCGGTGTTTGGCTGCTCCCTAAAACTGCGGAGAAGCCGCTTGATGGCCGGACAAAACAAGGGAGGTTGCTAAAACATGAATAGTGTTTTGATTATAGACGATGACAAGGAACTTTGTACCTTGATGAAAAAATGTGTAGAACAGGAAAACTTATCTGCGGTAGTAGCACATGGCGGTTTAGAGGGCCTGCGGCTGCTGGAAGAAAACAAGGATACCTGTTCTTTGATTATTCTGGATGTGATGATGCCGGATATGAACGGTTTTCAGGTATTGCAGGAAATCCGTAAGAAGAACAATGTGCCGGTTCTGATGCTGACTGCCAAAAGCGACGAGGAAGATAAGGTTTCGGGCCTGCGGCTGGGGGCAGACGATTATCTGACAAAACCGTTTGGAATTAACGAACTGATGGCCCGTGTCAATTCGCTGATCCGGCGCTATACCACCCTAAATCCCGTGGCAGGAAGCGAAGCGGCAACAATGTTGCTGAAAGATATGGTGATTGATAAAGTCAATCGAACCGTGACGCTTCAAAATCTCCCGGTGGAGCTGACCGGCAAGGAATTTGATCTGCTTGTATTTCTGGCGTCCAACAAAGGGCGTGTCTTTACGAAAAAACAGATTTATACGCAAGTATGGGCGGAAGAATACGCTTTTGACGACAGCAACATCATGTCCTTTATCAGCAAATTAAGAAAGAAGATTGAGCCAAATCCTGAACAACCGTTTTACATTCAAACTGTCCGGGGTGTAGGGTATCGGTTCAATAAGGAGGTATAGGCATGGATGTCAACCTGTATCTGCTGCTGGCGCTGTTGGCCACCCTGCTGGTGATCGCCTATCTTCTGACAAGGCTCCACCGTGTCCGGGGCCAGCTTTCCCTTATCAAAGATGCCCTGATGGACATAAAGAGCGGCAACCTCAACCGCCGTGTACTTGTACGGGAAAGCGACATGACAAAGCAAATCTGCTATGACATCAATGAGATTGCCATGAGCAGCCAATCCCGGCTTATCCAACAGAAGCAATCCGAGCAGGCTTATAAGCGGCTTATGACAAGCCTTTCCCATGATGTGAAAACCCCTCTTGCCTCTCTGGTGGGCTATTTGGAGGCCGTGGAAAGCAAGATGGTGACTGGGGCCGAGCAAGAAGAATACATTCGGGTGGCTGCGGAAAAAGCGCACCATCTGAAAGAGTTTGTGACTGTCCTGTTTGAATGGGTGAAGCTGGACGCCGGGGAACAGATTTTTCATTTTGAGCTTTGCGATTTGAACGAGCTTTCACGCAATATTATGGCTGACTGGGTGCCGCTGCTGGAAAGTCACGATCTTACCTATGAGATAGAGATACCTGAAACAGAATACATGACAAGAGTTGATTCCACCGCCTACACCCGTATTCTCAATAACCTGCTGCAAAATATCCTGACGCACAGCGTTGCAAGCCAAGTGTCCCTCACTGTGACCGAAACGGAGCAACAGGCAAAAATTGTTGTTGCCGATAATGGGAAAGGGATTTCCGTCTCTGATCTTCCCCATATCTTTGAACGGATGTATCAATGCGACCATTCCCGGGCTGCCAAGGGGAACGGGTTGGGACTCTCTATTGCAAAGGAATTGGTGAGCGTCCATAAAGGAACTATTACAGCGGCCAGCATTCCCGGAGCCGGAACAACATTTACAATCATGCTTCCGAAAGCCCTGTGATAGCGCAGGGCTTTCTTGCTATCTAAACAAGGTTAAAACAAGATTTCGGCAAGGTTATGGCAAGGTTCGCCCCTTATAATGGGAACCATGAAAGGAGGAAACCGTATGACGATTATTACAACTGAAATCCAGAAATGGAAACGGAATAAAATTGTCTGGTGTATTTTGGCTCTGACACTTCTGCTTGGAGCGTTTGCGATTGAGAGGGCTTGCAGCATTTCAAGGAGCAGTCCCTTTATGGATAGTTTTGGCGACCTTTACACACTGGCCTTTAAGAATCTGTCCAGCCTGTTTCTGCCGATTGTGCTGGGAATGTTTGCAACGACACTGTTTTTCGATGAACACAAAAATGACACGATGAAAGAACTGCTTATCATTCCTATTACAAAAGCACAGCTATACTTTTCAAAAGTCGCTGTGGTTATTCTGATGTCCGTAGGACTGTGCCTGATTACTTTCCTTTTGTGTGTTGTCGGTGGGCTGATTGCCGGAGGCTTTCCCGATCTGAACGCCCAAACACTGATGGACGCTGGTCTTTTGTATCTGGCAGGTGGTATTCTGATTCCCATAGCCATGCTTCCTATTGTGTTTCTTTCCACGCTGTCAAAGGGGTATATCCTGCCCATTGGCGCAACGCTGCTTTATCTGATTCCCGTAGTCATTGCCCCGGCTTATCTTACGGGAATACACCCTCTGGCAAGCGTGATGGGGATTTATCCCCATATTTCCGAAGCGGCCGCAGCTATGGTAGAAAGCCTGATGCAAGGCGTTTTATTCAATACTTCGCCGCTTGTTTGTGTCGGTTCGCTGCTCTTGATCGGTGCTACATTTGCCGCCGCATCCGTAGTGGCTCTAAAAAAGCAATCTTACTGAAAGGAAAGACCTATGAAACGATTGAGTTGTTTATTACTCGGTATTCTGCTTGTTTTTTCTCTTTGTGCCTGCCAGCAGGCCGCTCCATCTTCCGGCGAGGCTCCCGACCAACAGGCCATTACGGAAGAAGCAACCGAATACTTTAACCAAATGATGGATGGAGATTTTGAAACTTTCTTCAATGCGTTGCCGCAGGGCGTACAGGACAATATTTCTGCGGAGACGATACAGGAAACATGGGAAGAAGAAGTCGATAAGCTGGGCGGGCTGCCGGAGAACACTTCCCCGGATGTGTCCTGCTATGTGCCGGAACACTCTGACCAAATCCGTGTTGAATTTGTCATTCCCTGTGAAAAGGGCGATTTCAAAGTATTCATCAACTATTCCCCAGATGGCAGCCTTTACAACTATGTCATTTGGAAAAATGAAGCAGAATAAGAAAGAGAGGCATCTTTATGAGTGACTTTGTGATTGAAACCAAAAAGCTGACGAAGATTTATGGCGAGCAAACCGCCGTCAATTCTGTGGATATTCATGTGAAGCCGGGCCGAATTTACGGGCTTTTGGGCCGAAATGGAGCCGGTAAAACCACCATTATGAAAATGATTTTAGGCCTTACGCCAATCACTTCCGGCGAAGTGGATGTATTCGGCCAGAATATCAAAGGCCATGAGAAACGCATTTATCCCCGCATTGGAGCCATCATCGAAACGCCCGGCTTTTACCCGAACCTGACCGGCACAGAAAACCTTGAAATCTTTGCGAAGCTGCGCGGGACGCCCCGGCCCAATGCCGTCAAGAACGCACTGGAAGTCGTGGGACTTCCTTACCGGGACAAAAAGCTGTTCAGCAAGTATTCTCTTGGCATGAAGCAGCGCCTCGGTATCGCTAACGCCATCCTGCACGACCCGGAGCTTTTGATCCTCGATGAACCGACCAACGGGCTTGACCCCATCGGTATTGCCGAAGTTCGAAACTTTATCAAGGATTTAAGCGAGGATCGCGGCAAAACCATCCTGATTTCCAGCCACATCCTTTCCGAAATCGCACTTCTAGCAGACGATATTGGAATTATCGACCACGGCGTACTGCTGGAAGAAAGCAGCATGGAGGATTTGGAAAAGAAAAACCGAAAATACATCCAGCTTCAGGTGTCAGATGTCCCCAAAGCCTCACTGATTTTGGAACGACAATTCCATGTGACTGATTATGCGGTGCAGGACGAACATAACCTGCGGCTCTATGACACCGCACTGGATATGGCGGCAATCAACAAAGCCCTTGTGGTGCAGGATGTGGCTGTTATCAGCTCCCAAATCTGCAATGATACCCTTGAGGACTATTTCAAGCAGATCACAGGAGGAGAGGGCATTGCTTAAACTGATACAGGTTGAATTTCTAAAGCTGCGCCGGAGAACATTTATCTGGCTCATGCTGCTGGCAGCTCTGTTTATGCCGCTGGCCGCCGTGTTCTACTTTGCAAGCGTCAAGGAAACCGGCGTGGAACCCATCGAGTTTTACAAGTGGACAGCGTTCAGCTACACCCCGTGGATTATCCTGCCGGTGGTGCTGGGGATGCTGTGTACCATGCTGATGTATAACGAAAACCAATATGATATGCTCAAACAGCTCTGGATTGTGCCGGTCAATAAGATGGCGTACTTTTTCAGCAAATTTGCTGTGGTGCTGGTGTACTCGGTCTGCTTCATGCTGATTACCGCAGCCGCGTCCATCCTTACCGGCGTACTGCCCGGCTATATTGCCTTTGACAGCGGGAGCGTCCTTTATCTTCTGCGGAAGTGTATGGAAATTTCTTTGCTGACCGCCTTTGCGGTACTGCCAATACTGGCAGCTGCCGCAGCACAAAAGGGTTATATTCTTCCCGTCTGCCTGACACTGGTTTATACGTTCCTCGGTTTTATCCTCTTAATGGTGAATATGTACCTGCATCCGCTGTCCAGTATGACCGCCATTGTCATGCGGGATATTCCGGGCGTCGTGATTACCCAGCCACTCAACATTCCGGGGGCGTTCCTCTGCATAGGCGTGTGGAGTGTTGCTTCTGTCCTGCTGGCTGGGGCTGCTTTGAAAAAGAGAAAGTGAGGTGCATTTGAAATGGAGCTTTTACTTTGGGCGGAGCGTCGGAAACTCCGCCGTTCCAAAATCTTGTGGATTGCTGGTTTTGCAACGGTCATGGTGGCGTTGATTGTCTTTGCACAGGGGCAGTTCACGTTCTATGAAAGCCGCTATATCGACGGGGCCGGATGGTTTATGACAGCGGCTCAATCCCTTGCTACCTTTTATGTGCTGCCTGCGGTCATTGCCCTGCTGGGCAGCTATATGATCTGCCGGGAGGAACAGGAGGACACCCTAAAATCCCTGCGGCTCATTCCCGTGGATGAAGTGAAGCTGACGCTTACCAAAATGGTGCTGGCCCTTGTGTTCAGCGTCCTGATCTATCTTCTGCTTTTTGCTATTACCTTTCTCATTGAGGCTGTTTTACACTTTGAAGCTCTATCCATTGGCCTTGTTTTGGGAAATCTGAAAACATATCTTCTGGATGGGATCGGCGTGTTTTTTGCCATTTCTCCGATTATCGCTTTGGTGGCCCGGATGAAAAAGGGTTACTGGCTGGCGCTGGTATTTGCTGAAATCTATTCGTTCGCCGGGTTGTTCGCAAGTATGTCCAACCAGCTAAAGACGGTATATCCCATGACAGCCGTTTTCAATATCTCCGGCTATTACGATGCAGGCATGGTTCAGGTCTTAATTGGTATCATAGTTCTGCTGGCCTGTGTTGTTCTGGCGCTGTTCATTCTGAAAGGGCTGAACAGGAAAGTAAAATAATTCTGATTTTCCAACCACCAACCGGATAAGAACACAGTAAGGAGCTGATAGAAAGGGGAAGTTAATGAGAAAATTGCTTATCATAGACGACAATTTGGATTTTTTAGGTTTTTTGACCTCTGCTTTAGAAAAGTATTTTGAGGTTTATACAGCAACAGGGGTAAAAGATGCGTTACGATTGCTGGAACATCAAAAAGTCGAAGCAATCTGTTCCGATTATAATATGAAGGATGGCACAGGACTTGAATTGCTTGAAGATATACGCCAAAAAGGGATCACCGTGCCTTTCCTGCTTATGTCCGGGGATGACGATTGCCTGCTTGAACAAAAGGCGAAACTTTGCGGGGGAGTATTTTGCTCCAAGGTCGATTATGATTTGATCGAAAAAATAAAAAGCATTGATTCACACTGAAACGTAATAATGTCTTTCGACTTTTAAACAGGTGATGCGTAATGGATCAAATTGAAATCATCCTTCGCACCACGGATCCGTCTGGAAAAGTGACAGAGCAGCTTCTGGCTAAATTCGATACAGAGAAAACAGCGATAGAGCATGATAAGGTTTTTCAGTATTCCGGTCTTTGCATTGATCCAGTCAAGCACCAGATTTCTTACCAGGGGAAGGTGCTTCCTCTGACGGAAACGTATGAATTTCAGACACTTGTTTATCTCGCCAATCAGCCAGGAAGAGTTTTCACGAAAGAGCAGATCTACCAGGCTGTCTGGAAGGAAGAGCCGGTGGATGTAAGCAGTGCGGTGTTCTGTTCGCCAGAAGCTGCGGGAGGTAACAACAAAAGAATATATCCAGACTGTGTGGGGAGTCGGGTACAAATTTGTGGATGTCCCAGGGGAATGAGCCCCTGGGATGTTTCCGTAGAAAATGGAAAACTATGAAAAGTTTAAAATCCGTATGAAAAATCGGGGAACTCCATCAAAACTCCATCTTTGTATGATACACTGTTGTCCAAATAGCGGAGGTACTGTTATGGCAAAGACAATTTTGATTATAGAAGACGAAACAGCTATCCAGAACATCGTCCGGGCGTTCCTGGAGGATGCAGGATATACAGTATATAGTGCCGGTGACGGTCTGGAAGGGATTGAGACATTCCGGAGATGCAATCCGGACCTGGTGCTGCTGGATCTGATGCTGCCGAAGATTGACGGATTTGCAGTCTGCGAGATCCTGCGGAAAGAAAGCCGGACGCCGATCATCATGCTGACGGCACGGGATGATGACGCCAGCCAGATGAAGGGATTTGATGTCCTTGCGGATGATTATATCATCAAGCCCTTTTCCATGCCTCTTGTCCTGCGCCGGATTGAGGCGGTGCTGCGGCGGACGGAACAGGGAAACGAGGAGGAACCATCTGTGATCCGGTATAAAGAGATCACACTGGATGGGGAAAATTATGAGGTGCTGGTAGGAACGGATGAGGTATCCCTTACCAGCCGGGAGTTTGAAATCCTGAAGCTGCTTTTGGAAAATCCGGGAAAAGTGTTTTCCAGGGAGAGTCTTCTGGACAGCGTGTGGGGATATG
>OLQS01002043.1_pt1 | contig 10666 bp, 7 predicted proteins | sample 1672291 | NCBI WGS metagenome assembly OLQS01 (sample SAMEA3136668, study PRJEB25190) | human gut metagenome | biome: human gut; feature: human-associated habitat; material: faeces | place: Austria | collected 2013
CCAAGAACTGTTAGGAGACGGACATCAGTTTGGTGTGAATCTGTCTTATGCAGTACAGCCAAGCCCGGACGGACTTGCTCAGGCATTTATCATCGGAGAAGAATTCATCGGTGATGATACAGTAGCAATGGTTCTTGGAGATAACATTTTTGCAGGTCACGGACTGAATAAACGTCTGAAAGCTGCTGTTGAGAATGCAGAGACCGGAAAGGGAGCTACTGTATTTGGATATTATGTAGATGATCCGGAACGTTTTGGTATCGTAGAATTTGATCACGAAGGAAAGGCTATTTCCATCGAAGAAAAGCCGGCGCAGCCAAAGAGCAACTACTGTGTAACAGGATTGTATTTCTATGACAACAATGTTGTGAAGTATGCAAAAGAGTTAAAGCCAAGTGCACGTGGAGAACTGGAGATCACAGATCTGAACCGTGTATATCTTGAGAAAGGTGATCTGAATGTAGAACTTCTCGGACAGGGATTCACATGGCTGGATACAGGTACACACGAAAGCCTTGTAGATGCAACCAACTTCGTGAAGACGGTTGAGACACATCAGCATCGTAAGATTGCATGCCTGGAAGAGATCGCATACCTGAACGGATGGATCAGCAAGGACGAGGTAATGGAAGTATATGAAGTCCTGAAGAAGAACCAGTATGGACAGTACTTAAAAGACGTCCTGGATGGAAAATATAAAGAAAATCTGTACTAAAATCTATACTAAGAAATGATACAAAAAGGAGAAAGCAAAAAATGACAATTATTGTAACCGGAGGAGCCGGATTTATCGGAAGTAACTTTGTATTTCATATGTTAAACAAATACCCGGACTATCGCATCGTTTGTCTGGACTGCCTGACATATGCAGGTAACTTATCTACACTGGAGCCTGTAATGGACAATCCGAATTTCCGTTTTGTAAAAGAAAGCATTACAGACCGTGAAGCAGTGTACAAATTATTCGAAGAAGAAAAACCGGATATGGTTGTAAACTTCGCAGCAGAAAGCCACGTAGACCGTTCTATCGAGAACCCGGAAGTATTCCTGGATACAAACATCAAAGGTACTGCTGTACTGATGGATGCCTGCAGAAAATATGGTATCAAACGTTACCATCAGGTATCTACAGATGAAGTATACGGAGATCTGCCGCTTGACAGACCGGACCTGTTCTTCACAGAGGAGACTCCGATCCACACAAGCAGCCCATACAGCTCTTCCAAGGCTTCTGCTGACCTTCTGGTACTTGCTTACCACAGAACCTATGGACTTCCTGTATCCATCAGCCGCTGCTCTAACAACTACGGCCCATATCATTTCCCGGAAAAACTGATTCCGCTTATGATCGCCAACGCATTAAATGACAAACCACTTCCTGTTTATGGAAAAGGTGAGAATGTTCGTGACTGGCTGTATGTTGAGGATCACTGCCGTGCCATCGACCTGATCATTCACAAAGGACGTGTTGGTGAGGTTTATAATGTAGGCGGACACAACGAAATGAAAAACATCGACATCGTTAAGATCATCTGTAAAGAACTTGGAAAACCAGAGAGCCTGATCACATACGTAACAGACCGTAAGGGTCATGACATGCGTTATGCGATCGACCCAACCAAGATCCACAACGAACTGGGCTGGCTGCCAGAAACCAAATTTGCAGACGGTATCAAGAAGACCATCCAGTGGTATCTTGACAACAAGGAATGGTGGGAGACCATTATTTCCGGAGAGTATCAGAATTACTACGAAAAAATGTACGGCAACCGCTAAGGAGGGCTGTTTTTATGAAGCTGTTTGTAACAGGTGTGGCCGGTCAGCTTGGTCATGATGTAATGAACGAACTTAACAAACGCGGATACGAAGGGGTAGGCTCTGACCTTGCCCCGGAGTACAGCGGAATTCAGGATGGTACTGCTGTCACCACAATGCCTTATGTTTCTGTAGACATTACAGATGCTTCCGCTGTGGAAAAAGCCATTACAGAAGCAGGCGTAGACGGCGTGGTACACTGTGCAGCCTGGACAGCTGTAGATGCAGCTGAAGATGAGGACAAACAGGAAATCGTCCGCAAAGTAAATGTTCTTGGTACTGAAAATATTGCAAAAGTCTGCAAAAAGCTGGGCATCAAAATGATGTATCTTTCCACAGACTATGTATTCGACGGTCAGGGCACCACTCCATGGGAGCCAGACTGTAAAGCCTACAAACCTCTGAATGTTTACGGTCAGACAAAGCTTGACGGAGAGCTTGCAGTTTATAACAATGTTGACAAATTTTTTATCATCCGTATTGCATGGGTATTTGGTAAAAATGGCAAGAACTTTATCAAGACCATGTTAAATGTTGCCAAAACACATGATACCTTAAAGGTTGTCAACGACCAGATCGGTACTCCAACCTACACCTATGACCTTGCCCGCCTGATGATCGACATGATTCTCACTGACAAATACGGTTACTATCACGCAACCAATGAGGGTGGTTATATCAGCTGGTATGATTTCACTAAGGAAATCTTCCGTCAGGCTGTTGAGCTTGGACATACCGAGTATGCTGAGGATAAAGTAACTGTTCTTCCTGTTACCACCGCTGAATACGGAGTTTCCAAGGCTGCACGCCCATTTAACAGCCGCCTGGACAAAAAGAAGCTGGTAGAAAACGGATTCACCCCTCTTCCAACCTGGCAGGATGCTCTGGCAAGATATTTAAAGGAAATTGAATTCTAATTCACAAAACAAAGCGCAGTAAATTTCAAAATCAATTGACTGCGTTTTCTTTATAAGTCAAAATCCTGAAGCATTATTGACTCCAGGATTTCATAGTTTTTATTTACTTTCTTCTTTCCTCTCTGATGTCCCCAAAATAGATTTCATCTATCTGTTCTTCTGATAAGGGCTGGCACTGTTTTTCCGCTTGTTTTTACTTTTCTGTCTTTTCTGCGGCTTTCTCTTGTTCTCGCCATAATAATCTTCCAGATATTCCTCAATCACATCGTCCTCGTCCACACCATACTCATCCAGAATCTCATCAATCTCCTCATCATCCGCATCAGACAGGTCATCATCTAAATCCTCTTCATACTCTTCCGGATACTTTCTGTACTGCTCCCTGGAAGGATTCTTTTTATCATCACGCTCTTTTTTCCCTCTGCGCTTTGTCTCGTTTTCATCTTCCTCCTGATCAGCTTCTTCCCGTTTCTGTCGTCTTTCTGATACTTTCCCCTGATTCTCATCTTCCTCGTCATCGTAATCATCGTCATATTTCGGCTTATTAATGGCAAACTGAATCAGCATTCCCACAAGGGCGAACCCAATGGAAAAAATGATTCCAAAAGGAATTTCCTCCATTTTTGCCAGCTTGGCAGCAGAAAAGCCACTTAAAATACCACCCAGTATACTGGTTCCCACGATGATCACTTCTCTCTCATAGCGAAGCGCCAGCATTCCAAGACCTACTCCCACCAGAAGACAGATGAAAAAGCTGAAAGAAGTAGTCGGATGGATTATATACACAGTAAGCGTCAGCCCGATTCCTGCTCCCATAATAAAAATACCGGCCTTAAACACTGCAAAGGAAAGAATGGCAAGTACCAGTCCTACCCCGATCATTCCCACTGCATAATACACCTTTTCCCCGAATCCGATCTGATGAATGGCAAATAATCCGATTCCTGCTCCAATGAGAAATCCAAAGATCATCATCCAGAATCTTAAAAGACGGTATCCGAGTACACAGTTCATAATTCCGAACACAAGCACTACTCCAAATAACGCCATGGACAAAGTACCCGCGATCTGCATATCCCGAACTCTGTATGCAATATTCATAATATTTTTTAAAATATCAACCATATCTGTTTATACCTCTTCCTTTTAAAACATATAATAGATCGTTTTCATATTTTCCAGAATTCCATAATGATACTCCACCTGACCAAGTCCGTGAAGTTTCATATAATACTGTGCCACATTCTGTACCACGCCATCATCCAGCAGTTCCTGACAGGCTTCGGAAAAAGCTTCCTGACTGCCAAACTTGAAACGCACTACAGCCGCACCATTATCCAGTCTCATCTTACAATAATCATATATGTCCTGCCAGCTGTAATCTTCAAAGTACCCCTGGTTCAGCACATAAAAATTCATATCTGTTGCAGAACACGCCGGAACCGTAAATTCAGCAGAGGGTGTATATGTCGTCTCATACTCCTCCGGGAACGGACACAGATAATCATACAGGATTGTCTTATGTTCTGCAAGCTGGACTGCATCGCCCTCCAGAAATTCCGGCTGGTCACCGTTGGTCGCATCAAAATAGTAATCATTTCCGTTCAAAGTGATAATGTTCCAGGCATGTCCCTCTGTACTTCCGGCAGTACTGCCTTCCACGTAAATACAGGGCACTCCAAGATATTCCAGAAGATACTGGGCAGCCCCTGCATATCCGGCACACACTGCCTGCTTCCTCCAAAAGATTCCTGCCATGCTCTGATCGTCCTCAGACTCCTGATATTCGGCAGTATCGATCAGATAAGTATAAACTGCTTTCGCCTTTTCATAATCATCCGCCCCCTCTGAAACCAATGCACTTACCTCCTGACAGGCATTGTCAGCTGCTGCCTGTATCTCCTGGATTTCCTCATCCGTATAACTGTAGCCGGGAGAAAACATACAATAATTGGCGTTTGAGAAGGTTGTTTTATATACCTGCTTCCGGTTATGCACCCAGAACAGCTCCGGATGATCCATAAGCACCGCATGGTAAACCTTATTTACGGTGTCATCCTCATAGATCGTAAGGTAAAATTCTTTCTCTTTTGCCCGGATTCCTTCTATTATTTCCCGATAGCCCCGCTGTTCTTCTTCATTCAACTGACCAAAATAGTATTCCTGGCGCAGTCCCTGTGTGTCGGTATCTGCCACCTCCTGCTTCCGCAGTTCCCGGACTTCTTTCGGCTCTCCTGAAAAAATCTCCGGAGCGTTATCCAGAATTCCCTCTCCTACCTTCACAAACAAATCGTCCGGCTCATACTGCTGCTGATAAACATAGACTCCCAGGGAAATTGCCACTGCAAACAGAAGAATAAAAATAAATTTCCATGGTTTTCTTTTTCTCATTCAGCCTCCTTATCCAAGCTGCCGGATCCGTTCCAGAATATCTCTGGTGTTTTCCCGGAATAAAAGTTCCTTATTGTAGCGGTAATATCTTTCACAGGAATATTCCTGAAGAAAAGCCACCGCAGGACTGCTGGTATTCAGTTCTGTAATAAACACCACCAGTTCCTGTCCACCCGCAAAAGCACTCTCCATAAAATCAAAAGCATATTCAAGCTGCCTTGCCGCCTTGTCAAAACCATTGTCATATGCTTCTTTTTCCGCATTAAACCAGACTCTGAGAAGGGAAAAAGCAGACTCGCCATCCTGTACATTCTCTTTCTTCAGATCCATCACATATTTTTCCAGGGTATCCAGAACCTGCTGGTCATGATGGATGTCCTCCCTGGACAAAAGCCCTGCTTTCTTCTTTGCCAATGAGTCTGACTGGAAGCGGTTCTTTACATCCTCCAGATAAACCAACGGCTGCTCCTTCTGCGCTCCCATAAGAGGTTCTTTCGCCTCTTTTAGAACATCAAAAATGCTGGCAAGCTTCTCTTCCTCTTCCTGTACATTTCCAAAGACTTTGTTCAGTCTGGAAAGAAGAAGTCCGGTGACACTCAGCTTTTCATCAAAGGAAGCATGTGCGGCTTTTTTTACCAGAATATCATCAATATGGCCGCTTAAAACCTCATCGATCTGATAATCCGTACGGTACTTGTAGAAAAGCTCCAGATAGCTGGCGAAATCTCTTGCAATCTGCGGATGCTGGATATACTGGACTACCACGTCCTTATCCACGGTTTTCTCCAGTTTTTCATATACCTGTATCAGTCTGGACAGATCCTCCCATCCTCTTGGAGTAGCAAAATTTTTGCCATCTACTGTGCTCTCCATCTTATAAAAATTAGCCGGTCTTGTATTCAGATAGGAAATCACTGCAGGGTGAACGCCTTTTGCGTAAGCATACTCTCTCCATGCGTCAAAATCCGGCTCCACCTGGATTTTCTTCACACGGTCCATGGTCACCACATCAAATTCACGGACCGATTTATTGTACTCCGGTGGATTACCGGCAGCTACGATCAGCCAGCCTTCCGGAATCTTGTGGCTTCCAAAGGTTTTACACTGAAGAAACTGCAGCATGGCAGGTGCCAGTGTCTCGGAAACACAGTTGATCTCATCAATAAACAAAATCCCCTCCCGAAGGCCGGAATCCTGGATTTTCTCATAGATGGATGCCACGATCTCGCTCATGGTATATTCTGTAACTGCCATCTCTTTTCCGTCAAAATTCTTTCTGGAAATAAAAGGAAGTCCAATTGCACTCTGTCTGGTATGGTGGGTAATGGTGTAAGAAACCAGTCCCACCTTACATTCCCGGGAAATCTGCTCCATGATCTGTGTCTTGCCGATTCCAGGTGCGCCAATAAGAAAAACAGGGCGCTGGGCCATAACCGGGATCTCATACTCCCCGTATTCATTTTTCAAAAGGTAAGCTTCTATTGTATTGCGTATTTCTTCCTTCGCTCGCTTGATGTTCATAATATTATATTCTCCTCGTCTTTACAGATTGGCTGTACTATTCTAGAGCATGTTTGAAAAAGGCTTTCTGCAAGATGTGCGTCACAATTTGTGGGAGATTTTGTCCGGATGAGGGCGCCGTAGCGGGCTACGGCAACCGAATTCGGGCAAAATCTCCCGCAAAGTGGGGCATGCAGATTGCGGGAATGATTTTTCAAACAGGCTCTAGCTTAATAATTACCTTTACTTTCCAGATTCAGCTTTATATAATGTATTAGAGTGTGTTTGACGCACAAGTTACATGTGAAAGGCAGGTTTTACCAATGAACTGCAATAAAAAAGAGCTTTTACTTTATGCCGTTACTGACCGCAGCTGGTTAAATGGCAGAACTTTATATGACCAGGTCGAAGAAGCCTTAAAAGGTGGGGCTACCTTCATTCAGCTACGCGAAAAAACTCTGGATACAGATAGTTTTCGCAAAGAAGCTGCGGAAATCAAAGAGTTATGTGCGCGCTATCATGTACCATTCGTAATCAATGACAATGTAGAAATTGCAAAAGAAATCAATGCCGATGGCGTTCATGTAGGGCAGGAGGATATGGCTGCTGGTAATGCCAGAGCCATCCTCGGTTCTGACAAAATCATCGGCGTTTCTGCGCATACAGTTGAAGAGGCTGTTCTTGCTGAAAAAAATGGCGCAGATTATCTGGGAGTAGGTGCCGCATTCCAAACCGGAACCAAAAAAGATGCCGGCAATATCAGCCATGAAACTATAAAACAAATATGTGAGGCTGTAAATATTCCCGTTATTGCTATCGGTGGAATTACACATGACAATGTAATGGAGCTGGCTGGAAGCGGTATCTGCGGAATTGCAGTTGTAAGTGCCATCTTTGCAGCTGAAGATATTACAAAAGCAACCAGAGAGCTTAAAGAGCTTACTCTCAAAATGAAAGATTCTACTTGTATTTCCAAAGACAATGCATCTTCCAGGAAAGGAATTTCATGTTAAGGGGTGCCATCTGGGATCTGGATGGTACGATTCTGGATTCTATGTCAGCCTGGGATCATGTAGGCGAAAATTACCTGCGAAGCCAGGGAATTGAACCTGAACCGGATCTGGATGAAGCAATCGCCACTATGAGTCTCCACCAGGCAGCTGACTATTTTATTGAGCACTATGGTGTAAAACAGACCCAAGATGAATTGATCAAGAGTGCTGTAGCAATTGTAGATGATTTCTACCGCTATGAAGCTCAGCTGAAGCCTCATCTGAAAGAATTTCTGGCTCAGCTTCATGAGACCGGAGTCAAAATGTGTATTGCCACTGCTACAGAGCGCTCCCTCGTGGAAGCTGCCCTGGCACGTTGCGGAGTGCTTGATTATTTCAGTGAAATCTTTACCTGCTCCTCTGTGGGTGCCGGAAAGGACGAACCAACCATTTATCGGGAAGCCTTGAACTTTCTTGGCACTGACCGAACCAATACCATGGTCTTTGAAGATTCTCTTCATGCCCTTACTACAGCTAAGAAAGATGGCTTCTATACCACTGCTGTGTACGACTCTCATGAAGAAAATCAAGAGGAAATACAGCGTCTGGCAAACTGTAGAATTCGTGATTACAGTGAGCTGGAGGAATTTATTAATTTTGTAAAAAATCTATAATTTTTCTCTATCGGGAAGCTATTAAGCTTCCCGATATTATTTACGCGGCAGTCTTTAGCTTATTTGCCACTTCACACGACTTCCCTTCTCGTCTTTGCTGACGATCAGCTGATCTTCAATCTCCTGCTTCAGCTCGGTCACATGAGAAATAATTCCAATCAACTTGCTTCCTCCCGCCAGTTCCTGAAGAACCTTTACCGCCTGTTCTCTGGAATGCTCATCAAGGGAACCGAAGCCTTCATCCACAAACATTACATCAAGATGTATCGCTGCAGAGCTCTCCTGGATCTGATCTGCCATTCCAAGTGCCAATGCCAGGGCTGCCATAAAGGATTCTCCTCCGGAAAGGGTACGGACTTCACGCTCTTTGCCGGTAACATTAGAATATACCATAAGATCCAGACCACGATTCTTGCCTTTCCCCGCATTCTCCTCGTCTACCATACGAAGTTCAAACTGTCCGGCAGACATATTCGCAAAGCGGCGATTGGCCGCATAAAGAATCTTCTCCAGGTAATATCTCTGCACATAGGTTTCAAGATCCATACGGTTTCCGGACATATTTCCAGACAACAGCTTATAAAGAGTTTCCAGCTTGGTATGCTTTTCAATAATCTTACCTCGCTTCTCCATCTGAGGGCTAAGAATATCATATGCCTCTTTATCAGCTTTATACTGTTCTTTATAAAGTTCCAGTTTCGTCTGAGTCTGAAGCCGTACTTTCTCAGCTTCCTCCATCTGGGACTTGGCAGCTTCCATATCTGGCTTGCTCCTGCCATCTATGGCTTTTCCAGCTGTTTCTGCAGTGGTCTGTGCGGCTAGTTTTTTTCGCTGCCAGCTGTCTGCTTCTTTTTGCAAAAGCTCCGCTGTTTCACGGGTATAGTTCTCTGCTATGTCCGCCCATTCTGCCTCTGTCATATTTTTCTCATTCATCAGAGTCTGATAAAAGGCCTGCCGCTCCTGGTAAAGCTTCTGGTGATCTGGAAGTTCCCCTTCAAATCGTTTAATCAAGCTGGTACAGTTAACCAGCTCTTCAGAAGACGCTTTTTCTTTCTTTTCAGCTTCCTTGGAAGCAGCTTCTGCAGCTTTCCATTTTCCTTTTGCCTGGTTAAACTCTGTCATAGCCGCCTCTTCTGATGGATATTCCCGGGAATCATTCAACTGCTTCAGAAGAGCTTCTGCGCTCTTGGCTGACGCTGCTGCCTCAGTCAGCTTTTGTCCGCATTCCTCTACGGCAGTTTTTCCTGATTTCTTCCGCTCTTCTACCTGTCCCAGAGCATCCTGAAGATTACGCAATGTTTTCTGGGCTGTATTAAGTCTTGTACCCTCTTCCTGTAATAAAGTTTTCCAGGTTCCAAGAAGTGTCTGTATCTGCTTCAGCAAGGCATTCCAATTACACTCTTTATCTGCCATCTGATCCTGGGCTGCACCAGGGACTTCTGAATTTCTGCTCTCCTGGAAATTTTTTATATTGTCTCCCAAAGAATCAAATACTTCCAGCATTCCTGCTTCCGGGAACTGCTCATGATCATTTAAAATACGCGTGCACAGCTTCCTTCCTGTCTCTTCCAAAAGTCGTTCTTTTTCTGCAACTATATCCACGGCTGACCTTGCTTCACCGGCAGACTGTTCCTGCCTGTTTCGAAGCTCAGAAACTTCTTTTTCTGCCAGTTCCAATTGCTCACGGGTGAGATCTCTATGAAGGGTAGAAGCTATGCATGGATTCGGATGTTCTATTGCACCGCATACAGGACATGGTTTCCCTGGCTGAAGCTCGCGCGCCAGAAAACCAGCCTGCTCATCCAGAAAAATTCTCCGCATAGACTCATATTCCTGGCTCTTTGCGTCATATCTGATTCTATTCTTCTGGTATGTCTCTCGTGCTTTCTTCGCCAGTTTTTTCTGTGTTTCTACACCTTTAAGAAGATCTTCCGTTTCTTGTACTTCAATGCCAAGTACTTCCAGTTCCTGATTTTTCCCTTTCCAGACAGCAATTTTCTCATTAGTGTCGGTCAGCTTCTCTGACTGAGCCCTCCAGTCTGCTTCCAGCTTCTCCATTTTCTCCAGATCTTCTCTGGCTTTGCGGTCTGCGGCCTGCGCTGCGGTCAGATTTTGCTGGCTGGTCTTTACACTTTTTTCTGCTTCCTTGATCTGCTTAAGGAGCTTCACTTCTTTATTCACGCGCTCATAAATAGTGGTGTACGCCTTAAGCTCCTTCTCTGCCGTTTCTTTCACCGCCTTCGCTGTCTGAATGACAGATTGTGACTGTTCTTTTAATAAAGGAGCTCGTTCCTGCTGCTCCTTTAAGGCACTCTCACATGTCTGCATATTACGCAAGGCATCCTGACAGCGTGCGTATTCGCCTTTTATTTCGTAT